>LSQX01025214.1_pt1 | contig 14608 bp, 14 predicted proteins | sample 654561 | NCBI WGS metagenome assembly LSQX01 (sample SAMN04489861, study PRJNA283612) | anaerobic digester metagenome | isolation source: 4 biogas reactors fed with cattle manure at either 37C or 55C with and... | place: Denmark: Kongens Lyngby | collected 2014
TCATAAGACTTTGTCTACAGTCTGTGCCCGCCGCTTGTGGCGGGCTTGTTTTTTGCCGTCCGCCCCCGGGATTATATTCCCCGGGTCCGCCGCATATGGATTAAAAAGGTATTTGGCTTGCGGGAAAGGAGGGCGGCCGGTGGCGGGCAGGTTTTTTACCGTACTGCGCGGCAGGAGGTATAGTAGGCGGAAAAACTACAGTGCCGGCGGCTTGCTGCTGCTCTTTGCGGCAGCGACCATCCTTTTCACCGTGCTGCGCTTTGCGCTGCCGCAGGAAGCCGTGCCCGCAGCCGCCCCGACGGAAACAGGGGCGGAAAGAAACGGTCAATGCACCTTTTACTTGCGCATCCTTTCCCGGGTCATTCCCGGTCTGAACGATACTTGCAGACTGCCGGCCGGAAGCAAGATGGAAGAAAGTCTGAGGGAAAAGGGTCTGCGCAATTTTACTCTGTCCGGCATGCGCGACCCCAGGGTAATTATGTTTACACAGCTCCCTTTTTTAACGGACCCGGGTATTGCCGTTAATGTGCCGGATGAGAGTACGGCGGTTGCGGCTACGCCCAAAATTGTTATCCCGGCCAAGGATGTAATGAGGGGCAAAGGTAAAATTATTATTTTCCACACGCATGGCACTGAAGCTTTTCTGCCGGACGCCGGGAAGGATTTTTCCTTTAACTTGGCGGAAACTGTGGTCCGCTTGGGAAAGGAATTGGCCGACATCCTGGAGCAAAAATATAAGCTTCCTGTGATTCATGACCGGACAATTCATGACAGGGACAGGAGCAAAGCATATGAAACGGCCCGGCCGACCCTGGAAAGGCTGCTTTCGGAACATCCTGATACTGAACTTTTGGTGGATCTTCACCGCGACGGCATAAGGAGGGAAACGACAACAGCCACGCTGAATGGTGAAGATTATGCCCGCATCCTTTTTGTCGTCGGCACACGCCACGCAGGGTATGAAGCAAACCTCAAAAAGGCGGAATATCTCCATTGGGTAATGGAAGAGCTTGCCCCCGGCATTTCCCGCGGCATTCGTGTCACACCGCTTGTCTACAATCAAAATTATCATCCCGGTGCAGTACTGATTGAACTTGGTGGCCACCATAATTCGCTGGCGGAGGCACGGAGGACTCTGCCGCTTTTGGCGGAGGCACTGGCACGCCTTTATACCGGTAAATAGCAGCAATATGCATAAAAAGCAAATCCCTCCGGGCAAAATAGAGCAAGAAGCTTTTTCCGGAGGAGAATTCAAAATGAGTAAGCAGGCGCTTCTTTCCGTTTTGCTTATTTTTTTGTTTACGCTGGCGCTTGTCTGGGCGGGGCTGACGCAAAGCGAGCGGGTTTTGCAGGAGATTACCGGTACGGAGGAAGAGGCGGCCGCTCTTGCTTTAAGCCGTGACGCCCGCGGTGGCTGGGTACTGACCTTTGCCGGCCGGTCCGTTTCCTTAAACGGCAGCATCTGGCGAAGAATAAAATCTGTTTCCGGCCGCTAGGTTAAAAGGATGCAAACCTTCTCAGTTGCCTGCCATCGGAGCGAATGCTATGATAATATCGGATAGATGGCAGGAGGATGAGGATGGAGCAGAAAAAGATACGCAACTTCAGCATTATTGCCCATATTGACCACGGCAAATCAACGCTGGCGGACCGGCTGTTGGAAGCTACCGGCGCACTTTCGGCACGAGAGATGACCGACCAGTATCTTGACCGGATGGATTTGGAAAGAGAACGCGGCATTACAATTAAACTGAAGGCTGTGAGCCTCAAGTACCGTGCCCGGGACGGCAACGAGTATCTGCTGAACCTGATTGACACGCCGGGGCACGTAGACTTAACCTATGAGGTATCCCGCAGCCTTGCCGCTTGCGAAGGGGCGTTGCTGGTGGTGGATGCGTCCCAGGGAATTGAAGCGCAGACACTGGCCAATGTTTATCTGGCACTGGAAAATAACCTGGAAATTATCCCGGTGATTAACAAAATAGACTTGCCCAACGCCAACGTGGAAAAAACAAAGCGGGAACTGGAGGAAATCGGTCTCAGCGGGGAAGATGCCATCCTGGTTTCAGCCAAAACAGGCAGCGGCATTGCGGATGTGTTGGAAGCAATTGTGCAAAAAGTGCCGCCCCCCAAAGGCGGGCGGGATGCACCGCTGCGTGCGCTCATTTTTGATTCCCATTACGATGCTTACCGTGGTGTGATTGCCTACATCAGGGTTATGGAAGGGCGCGTTCTGCCGCGGCAGAAAATAAAAATGATGGCAAGCGACAAGGAATTTGAAGTGGCGGAGATCGGTACCTTCCGGCCGGAAATGGTGCGGCGGAAATGCTTTGTGCGGGTGAAGTGGGTTATCCGGTGGCCGGCATTAAAAATGTGCAGGACAGCCGTGTCGGCGATACGGTCACGGCTGCGGACAATCCGGCTGCGGAACCCCTGCCCGGTTACCGGCGGATCAATCCCATGGTTTATTGCGGTTTTTACCCGGCTGACAGCGGTGACTACGATAGTCTGCGTGGTGCACTGGAAAAATTGAACCTGAATGATGCCGCCCTGACCTTTGAGCCGGAAACTTCGGCGGCCCTTGGGTTTGGTTTTCGTCTTGGCTTTCTCGGGCTGTTGCACATGGAGATCGTCCAGGAACGGCTGGAACGGGAATATGGCCTTGTCCTGGTAACAACGGCACCCAATGTTGTGTACCGGGTACACTTGAAGCGCGGGGGAACTGTTACGCTTGACAATCCTGCGCATATGCCGCCGGCAGGTGAAATAGCCTCTGTTGAAGAGCCCTTTGTTTCTGCCCGCATTATCCTGCCGGCCGACTATGTAGGCCCTGTGATGGAACTCTGCCAGGACAAACGGGGCGTCTTTATCAATATGGAGTACTTGGATACAACACGGGTTTCGCTGACATATGAACTTCCTTTGAGTGAAATCGTTTTTGATTTTTTTGACCAGTTAAAGTCCCGGACCAGGGGTTATGCTTCCCTGGACTATGAAATGCTGGGCTTTTGCCCATCCAACCTGGTGAAAGTAGACATCCTGATCAACCAGGAACCGGTGGATGCCTTATCTTTTATTACTCATGTCGACAAAGCGTACCGGCGCGGCCGGGAATTGTGCCAGAAATTGCGGGAGATTATTCCGCGGCAGTTGTTTGAAGTCCCGATCCAGGCTGTTATCGGCTCCAAAGTCATTGCCCGGGAAACAGTCAAAGCACTGCGCAAGAATGTCCTGGAAAAATGTTATGGCGGGGATATTACGCGGAAGCGCAAACTGCTGGAAAAACAAAAAGCGGGAAAAAAAAGAATGAAACAGGTCGGCAATGTAGAGATCCCGCAGGAAGCTTTCATGGCCGTCCTGAGTATTGATTGATGGGAACGGCGGTTTATCTCCATATTCCTTTTTGTGTTGCCAAGTGCAGTTACTGCGACTTCCTTTCCTTCCCCGAAACAGATCCTGCCAAGCATCGCAGCTACCTGCAGGCGCTGGTACGGGAATTGGAACTTTGGGGACAAAAACTGCGGGCGGCCGGCTGTGAAGCGGCCACACTTTATCTTGGCGGGGGGACGCCTACCGTGCTGTCTGCCGCCGATCTTGAATGGCTGCTTGCCGCCTGCCGCCGCCTGCTGCCGTTGGCACAGGATGTGGAATGGACGGTAGAGGCCAATCCCTGTACGCTGACACAGGAAAAAATCGGTACCCTGGCCGCCGGCGGTGTAAACCGGATCAGCCTGGGAATCCAGGACCTGAATGAGGAAAGGCTGGCACTTTTGGGGCGGCGCCACACTGCCGCACAGGCCAGGCAGGCGCTGCTTGCGTGTAAGGATTATTTCCCCTCCGTTTCCGTGGATCTTATGACAGCCCTCCCCGGGCAGACGACGACAGCTTTGCTTGCCACACTGGCTGCCGTCTGTGACCTGGGGCCGCATCATCTTTCGCTCTACGGACTGCAACTGGAGGAGGGTACTGCGCTGCAAGCCATGGCGGAAGCGGGCGAAATCAGCCTGCCCGATGAAGATGCGGCCCTTGCCATGTTTATTGCCGCGCGGGAGTATCTTCTCAAACAGGGATTTGTGCATTATGAAATTGCCAATTACGCCCGTCCCGGACACTGCTGCCGTCATAATCTGACCTACTGGCGCAACCTGCCATATTTTGGCTTGGGGCTGGGTGCCCATACCTTTTGGGAAGGAAAGCGCCTGGTCAACACGTGCTGCCTGGAAAATTATCAAAGGGAGCTAGCCGCCGGGAAGTTGCCGGTGGCGGAAATTTTGCCCGTCTCCCTCAGGCAGGAAATGGAAGATACAATGATGCTGGGGCTGCGCCTGCGGGAAGGTGTCAGCCTGCAGGGCTTCCGGCAGCGCTTCGGAGTGGACCTGTCCCTTGTCTTTGCCCCGCAGCTTGCACGCCTGCAGGAGCTGGGCCTGCTTGTCTGCGACGGGCAAAAGGTTTGCCTGACGGCAAAAGGACTGCCTGTAGCCAACACTGTTATTGCCGAATTTATCTCTCCCTGAACGGTTTATTTCCCCTGTCAGCTGCTTGACAAATACAAGTGGTAATGGTATTTTTTTATTAGCTTTAGCACTCGCCTTCCGAGAGTGCTAAAAGGAGGCACAGACATGACCGCCTTGAATGAGAGAAAACAAAAGATCCTCCGTGCCGTTGTGACAGATTATATCCAGACGGCTGAACCGGTCGGTTCCCGTACACTGTCCCGCCATTACCAGCTGGCTTTGTCTGCGGCAACCATCCGCAATGAGATGGCCGATCTGGAAGAGTTGGGTTTTCTCAAACAGCCGCATACCTCGGCGGGGCGGATACCTTCCCAGCAGGGTTACCGTTTTTATGTGGATTCCCTGATGGACCAAGTTGAACTTACTCCACAGGAAAAACTTTATCTGGAGAAATTTTTTACCCAGCTGCAGAAAATACGGGAAATTGACCAGATTGTCCAGCAGGTAGCAAAAGCTCTCTCTGTGCTTACACGTTATACGTCGCTGGTGCTGGCACCGCAGCTCAAACATTGCGCTTTTGCCCAAATGCGCCTGATTCCCATTGATGAAAAACAGGCGCTGGTCGTTTTATTTACCGATACAGGTTACATTAGAAATAAAGTTATTGAAATGCCGCGTGCTTTAAGCGCTGATGAGCTGGACCGCGTTGTTGCCTATCTCAATGAAGAGCTGGCCGGCCAGACCATAGCCGGCCTGACGGCCGCCCGTTTGCGCAAACTGCGCCCCGACCTTTATTCCCGTGTAGATATTCTGCATTCACTGCTTGCCATGCTTGAGGAGTGCAGCTCCGACGGGGAAACCCGCATATTTTTGGGCGGCACTTCCAATATTTTAGACCAGCCTGAATTTAAAGACATGGAAAAGGTAAAGCACCTCCTGACCCTTTTTGAAGAAGGGGAGCGACTGACGTTTATACTGGAAACTGCGCCGGAGGGAATAACTATTCGTATTGGCACGGAAAACTTGTTGGCGGAAATGCATGACTGCAGCCTGGTTACCGCCAGCTATCATTTGCATGGTCGTCCCCTTGGCACCATAGGCGTGCTGGGGCCAACACGCATGGAATATGCCCGTGTTACTACTATTATTAAAGAAATGACCGAACGCCTAAATATGCTGATTAGTATGCTGTAAGTGTCGGAGCATAATATAAATGTGTTAGTAAAGAGGTGAAGGCAATGACCGAAGAGGGCAGGCTGGAGGCTGACCGGGAACAGATGCCTGACAAAAAGGCGGCAACGGAACAACCCGGGTCTGAAACCGAAAAAGAGGGGCCTGCACGTTCTGCAGACAGTTCGGTACAGAAAGAAGCGCAAGAAGCACAGGAGGCTGTGCAGCAGCCGGAGAATGTGGAGACAAAAGCGGAAGATACTGCTGCCGCCGAAAGTGATGCCAATGCACAGCTTATAACGGAATTACAGGCTGAAAATGAACAACTGCTCAACCGCCTGCATCGTATGCAGGCAGATTTTGATAATTACCGGAAAAGGACAGCAAATGAAAAGAAGGAATGGTTTACACAGGCAGTATGCGAGCTGATCAGTGAACTGCTACCGGTGATTGACAACCTGGAACGGGCTCTGGTGGCGGAAGGAAGCCTGGAGTCTGTTCGCGAGGGAGTGCAGCTTGTTCATAAGCAGCTGATGGAGATTTTGGGTAAACAGGGTCTGCAGGTGATAGAAGCCTGCGGTAAAGAATTTGACCCTGTTTATCATCATGCCGTGATGCAGGTTGAATGTGACGAGCCCGAAAATACCGTGGTAGAAGAACTGCAGAAAGGATACAAAGTTAATGAACGGGTAATCCGGCCAAGTTTGGTTAAAGTAGCCAAGTAGTACAAGGGAGGATGAACTGTGAGCAAAGTAATCGGTATAGATCTTGGAACAACCAACTCCTGTGTTGCCGTGATGGAAGGCGGTCAGCCGGTGATAATTCCCAATGCTGAAGGCGGCAGGGTTACTCCGTCTGTCGTAGCTTTTAAAAAGGATGGAGAGCGCCTGACAGGGCAGGTAGCCAAACGCCAGGCCATCACCAATCCTGACCGTACCATTATGTCCATTAAACGCCACATGGGAACAGATTACCGGGTAACCATCGACGGCAAAAGCTATACACCCCAGGAAATCTCGGCTATGATTCTGCAGAAATTAAAACAGGATGCCGAGGCATACCTGGGAGAAAAAGTGGAAAAGGCGGTAATTACAGTTCCCGCTTACTTTACCGATGCACAGCGCCAGGCCACAAAAGATGCCGGCAGAATTGCCGGCCTGGAGGTACTGCGCATTATTAATGAACCGACGGCCGCATCCCTGGCATACGGCCTGGATAAGGAAGAAGACCATACTATTCTTGTCTTTGACCTGGGCGGCGGGACTTTTGACGTTTCCATCCTGGAGTTGGGCGACGGTGTTTTCGAAGTTAAAGCAACCAGCGGCAATAACAAACTGGGCGGCGACGATTTCGACGACAGAATCATTAAATACCTGGCGGAAGAATTTAAAAAGCAGGAAGGAGTAGACCTGCTGGCCGACAGGATGGCATTGCAGCGTCTCAAGGAAGCGGCGGAAAAAGCAAAAATCGAACTTTCCAATGTCACCTCCACCACCATCAATTTGCCCTTTATTACGGCGACGTCCGAGGGGCCCAAGCACCTGGAGATGACGCTGACACGCGCCAAGTTTAATGAATTGACGGCCGACCTGGTGGAAGCAACCATGGGGCCGACCAGCAGAGCCCTTGCCGACGCCGGACTGGAGCCGCATGAAGTGGACCGTATTATTTTAGTAGGCGGGTCCACCAGGATTCTGGCGGTGCAGGAAGCCATCAAAAAACTGACGGGTAAAGAGCTGCATAAAGGAGTTAACCCGGATGAAGTCGTGGCCATGGGAGCGGCCATCCAGGCAGGTGTCCTGGCCGGTGAAGTGAAAGATGTTCTACTTCTGGATGTGACGCCTCTTTCCCTGGGCATTGAAACCCTGGGCGGCGTTTTTACCAAGATTATTGAGAGAAATACAACCATACCCACCGAGAAGAAACAAATCTTTTCTACTGCAGCCGACAACCAGACCCAGGTGGAGATACATGTCCTTCAGGGCGAGCGTTCCATGGCTGCCGACAACAAGACATTGGGCCGCTTTATTCTGGACGGCATCCCGCCTGCGCCGCGCGGAGTGCCGCAGATTGAGGTAACTTTTGAAATTGACCGCAACGGCATTGTCAGCGTTTCCGCCAAGGACCTGGCGACCAAAAAAGAACAGAAAATTACCATTACCGCTTCCACCGGTTTAAGCGAAGAAGAAATTCAGAGGATGGTTAGAGAGGCGGAGCAATTTGCTGCAGAAGACAAGAAACGCAAGGAACTGGCGGATGCGCGCAATGAGGCGGATAACCTGGCTTACAGTACGGAAAAAATGCTGAAAGACCTGGGTGACAAAGTGGACGGGGCCAAAAAAAGCGAAATTGAAGCTGCCTTGGCCCGTTTGCGCGAGGCCGCCAAGAAAGATCAGGTTGGGGAAATTAAAAGTGCCATTGAAAATGTAACCAAATATTTGCATGAGCTGTCGGCTCAGCTGTACAGTCAACAACAGCAACAACAGCCGCATGACGGCGCGCAAGCTTCCGGCGGCACCCAGAGCAACACGGTTGATGCGGAATATGAGGTTATGGATGACGAGAAAAACAAAAAGTAGGTAAGGAACGGGAGAAAGCATGGCCAAGCGAGATTATTACGAAGTCCTGGGTGTGTCAAAGGATGCCTCCCCGGAAGAGATAAAAAAAGCTTACCGGAGGCTGGCACGCAAGTATCATCCGGATGTCAATCCCGATGATAAAGACGCGGAGCAAAAGTTTAAGGAAATCAAAGAAGCCTTTGACGTTTTAAGTGACCCCGAGAGGCGACGGCAGTATGACCAATTTGGCCATGCAGCTGAAGAAGGCTTTGGTTTTGGCGGCGGCGGATTTGGCCCTGATTTTGGCGGCGGCTTTACCGGCTTTGGTTTTGATGATATTTTCGACCAGTTTTTCGGCGGCGCCACACGCCCCCGCCGCGCCGGCGGGCCCGAACGCGGCAGCGATCTGCGTTATGACCTGGAAATAAGCCTGGAAGAAGCTGCTTTTGGGCTGAATACCACCATCACCATTCCCAGGGCGGAAAACTGTCCCACCTGCGGCGGCAGCGGAGCCAAGCCGGGCATACAACCGGAGACATGCACCTATTGCCATGGCACCGGACAGCAGCAGGTAGTGCGCAATACGGCCTTTGGACGTTTTGTCAGCGTCCGTACCTGCGAGGCCTGCAACGGCGAAGGAAAAATTATCCGGGAAGAATGCCCGGAGTGCCATGGCGAAGGGCATGTGCAACGCCGGCGCCGTATTGAAATTAAAGTTCCTCCCGGTGTGGACACAGGTTCACGCCTGCGCGTCAGCGGTGAGGGCGGAGCCGGCAGGCGCGGCGGTCCGCCCGGAGATTTGTATGTTGTCATCCATGTGAAAAGACATGAAATTTTTACCCGGGACGGGGACGACATCTATATGGATCTGCCCATCTCCTTCACCCAGGCCGCTCTGGGAGCGGAGTTGGAAGTCCCCACGCTGAACGGCAAAGTGCGCCTGAAAATACCGGAAGGCACACAAAGCGGCACATACTTCCGCTTGCGTGGCAAAGGTATTCCCCATTTGCGTGGTTTCGGTACAGGGAACCAGCATGTCCGCGTTGTGGTAAAAGTGCCGAAAAAACTGTCCCCGAAGCAGAAAGAGCTTTTGCGTGAATTTGCCCGCCTCTCCGGCGAACAGGTTGACACCGAAGAGAAAGGCTTCATTCATAAAATGAAAGATGCTTTTGGCGGAAAATAAGGAGCGTCGGCTGTGCGATGGCTGGAAGTAACAGTTAAAACAAGACAGGCAAGCGTGGAGGCCGTGGCGGCCAAAATACAGGAGTTAGGAGCCGGCGGGGTTGCCATTGAGGAGAACTGGAATCTTGCCAAGCTGAAAGCCATGGGGCTGGGCGACTATTTCCCCCGGATTTTTGAGCTTGCCGGAGATGAAGCAATCATACGGGGATATTTCCCCGTTTCTTTTTCTGTGAGCGGCAGGCGGGAATTGGAGGATTTTCTTGCCCGTCTGCCAAACTTTGGCCTTGCCCCCGGCACCATGACTGTGCGAATTGTTGATACCGCTGGCTGGGAGCATGCCTGGAAAAAATACTGGCAACCCACACCGGTGGGCAAAAAACTATTGATCGTTCCCGCCTGGCAAGAGCCCCCGGCAAGTGGGGGCAGGCTCAGCCTGCGCCTGGACCCCGGTGCCGCTTTTGGCACCGGCACCCATGAAAGCACGCGGCTCTGCCTGGAATGGCTGGAGGAAAACGTTCAGGGCGGGGAGGCCGTGCTTGATTTGGGCTGCGGTTCAGGCATTCTGGCCTTGGCTGCCAAACTGTTCGGGGCCGGCCGTGTCCTGGGGGTGGACAAAGACGAGCCGGCAGTGCAGGCAAGCCGTGAAAATGCCGCCTTAAACGGGCTGGAGATAGCATTTGTCCATGCCGATTTGTTGGCGGATGCCGCGTGGAACAAATTTTTTCCTGCCGATCTTGTGACTGCCAACTTGACGGCGGATTTGATACTGTCTATTCTTGGGCGCCTTAAGCGGGTGCTGGCACCGGGCGGACAGGCCGTGCTCTCCGGCATTGTCAGGGAGCGGCGGGAAGAGATAGAGTCGGCGGCTGTACGCTACGGTTTTTATATAAGGGGAAAATACTGTGCCGGTGAATGGGTGGCGCTCTGGCTGGAGCTGAAAAAATGAACCGCTTTTTTTATGAAGAAAAACAGCGAACAGGGCAAACTGTTATACTGCAGGGGGAGGATGCCTTCCACCTGACGCGTGTGCTGCGCCTGCAAAGCGGAGAGCGGATTGAACTGTGCGGCCCGGAAGGTGTGTGCCACAGTGCGGTTATTACCGAGTTGGGAAAAGGGAGCGTGCAGTGCACACTTCAAGAAAAACTGCCTGATTACGAACCGGGAATTGCCTGTGACCTTGCTTTTGCCCTTCTCAAAGGAGACAAAACGGATTTTGTGCTGCAAAAGGCGACTGAAATCGGTGCAACCGCCTTTTTACCGGTAAGGAGCAGCCGGACTGTGGTAAAACTATCGACAAAGGCGGACCGTAAAACTGAACGCTGGCAGCGGATTGTCCGTTCCGCCGCGGCCCAGGCGCACAGGAACAGAGTCCCTGCGGTGTACCCGCCGCAGGAGTTTGCCGAACTTTTGGGCCTCTTCGCTGCTTATGACCGTGTCCTGTTCTTCTGGGAGGAGGCGCGTCATGGCTCCCTGGCATATGCCTTGGGAGGAGTGGGACCGGGAGTACGCCTTTTGCTTGTTACCGGTCCGGAAGGCGGCTTTAGTCCGAAAGAAGCGGCGTTGGCGCAAGAGGCCGGGGCACTGGTCGTTACCCTGGGCCCCAGGATTTTGCGTGCGGAAACGGCCGCCATCACGGCAGTTGCCCTGACACTGTATCAGGCGGGTGAAATGGGGGGACGATAATGGCCACAGCCGCTTATTATACTCTGGGTTGCAAAGTCAATCAGACGGAAACTGCTGCTCTGCAGCACCTGCTGGAAAAGAGGGGCTATCAAACTGTTTCTTTCACGGAGCCGGCAGACGTGTATATTATTAATACCTGTACGGTAACCCACCTGGGTGACCGTAAATCCCGGCAGATGGTCCGCCGGGCACGGCGCACCAATCCGGATGCGGTGATTGTGGTAACCGGCTGTTACGCTCAAGTATCGCCGCGGGAAGTAATGAAACTGCCGGAAGTGGATCTCATTGTGGGCACGCATGCGCGGGAACAACTGCCCGACCTGATTAAACGAGCAAAGACGGAACGCATTGTCCATGTTTTTCCCCTCACGGAAAAAAAAGAGTTTGAAGGGTTGGATGCCGCCCAGACAGGTGAAAAAACGCGTGCTTTCCTCAAAGTGCAGGAGGGATGCCGGCAGTTTTGCTCCTACTGTATAGTCCCGTACGCGCGGGGTCCGCTTTACAGCAGGCCGGTGGCGGAAACAGTAAAAATCGCGGAAAAGCTGGCGGCGGAGGGCTTCCGCGAATTGGTGCTGACAGGCGTGCATCTTGGCAGTTACGGCGCCGGCTTGGACGGTGATGTGTCATTATGCGATCTGCTGCAGGAACTGGTGAAAGTGGAGGGGCTTGACCGCATCCGCATTTCTTCCGTGGAGCCTACGGAGGTAACTGACAGGCTGGTGGAACTGCTGCTTGCCGAACCGAAAATTTGCCCGCACCTGCACCTGCCGCTGCAAAGCGGTGACGATGAAATTCTGCGGCGGATGAACAGGCGTTACACGGCAGCTGAATTCCTGAACCTGGTTGAGCGGCTGCGCTCCCGGATACCCGATCTTGCCCTCACTACAGATGTCATGGTCGGATTCCCGGGAGAAAGCGAGGCACAGTTTGCCAACACGCTGCAGGTTGTACGCCGGGCGGAATTTAGCCGCCTGCATGTGTTTAAATATTCCCCCCGGCGGGGAACACCTGCCGCCAAATACAAGGATCAGATCCCAGCCCCAGTGAAGGAAGCTCGCAGCCGCAAGCTTTTGGCCGCCGGCAGGGAGCTGGCGGCGGCCTATCACAGGCGCTTTGTGGGGAAAACGGAAACGGTGTTGTTTGAAGATACTGTCGGCGAGGGAGAAATAGCCGGTTTTACCCGCCATTATGTGCGCGTTGCCGTTGCTGCACCTAAAGACAGGCTTGGTGAGCTGCTGCCGGTACACATGACGGAAAGTTCCGCCGCCGGTCTGAGGGGGGAAATCCTGGCAACGCAATAACGGGAGAGCATCCCTTGCTTTTTGCGGCCAAAACAGGCCGTGTTTTTTTCTTCCCGGCCAACCGGCGGCATGTCCGTTTTTTTTCTGAAAAGACGGACATATTTTTTTAGGGCAGCGAATAGGATTGAATTGGAAAAAGACAGGCGGAAGAGAGGTGGAAAAACATGGCCAAAAACAAAATGTTTGTGGTGGAAGCGCGACGGTTGCTGCCGCTGCTGTTCCTCCTGGTGCTCCTGGTATCCCTGTCGGTTTATGATTCCTTCCGGGCCAGCCCTACTGTAGCACCGGAAGAAGCTGCCAAGTCGATTGAGGTGAGCTTCACAACCGCTGATAAAGGCGAAAGGAAGGATACCCCTACCTTCCGCCTAGCAGTTGACGGTGAAAGCTGGGCTGAAATTGCTGAGGAGTGGAATGTGGCTCTGCCGGCATATCCGTTTCAGCCCCAGCATGAAGTCGCCCTTTTTGCTCTGCATGCCGAAGTGAAAGATGTCCAGGCGCGTCGGGAGGGAGAAGGGCAGTTGGAAGTGCAGGTGCGCGTAAACCCGAAACGGGATTATTACCAGGTTGTAACCCTGCCGGCAATGGATGTCACGCTGGCTGAAGGAACTGTAACCTGGAAATTTGTAGACAAAAAAGATAACCTGATAGACCAGTTTGTGGTGGAAAACACCCAGGAGACGGCGGCCGTGGAGGAAATACCGGAAAAGTAAAGACCTGTTTTTACAAAAATCAGGCGGTACCGTAGTAAGTACTGCCTGATTTTTCATGTGGCAACGCAGGTTTGCCACGAGAACTTTAACTTTCCCGGAAAATTTCAGCGAGCAGTTTTTCCTGCACTTCCTGCAGGCGGGCAAAATCCATAGCCGCCACATAATATGCTTCCAGTTTTTGATGGTTGTGCTGGGCGGCGCGGAGCATATCAATAGCCTTGCCCAGCAGATACCAGAAACGCTCCGCTGTTTCCGCCCGTTCAGCGGCATACTGTTTCAGTTCGGCAGCTTTGGTAAAACGGCCAAGGGCCAGCGTTGACTGTTCCCTGACAAACCGGGACGGGTCCAGGGAAAAAGAATGCGGGTAGGTTGCTTTGGCAAAAGCAGTTTTCAGAATGGGAATGACAACCGCGTCTATACGCTCCGGGTCAAAGCTGCAGCGGTATACCTGGATGGAATGACCCGCCAGCCTCACGGTTTGCCTGATTTGCTCCAGCAAATGGCTCTTGCCTGTTCCCGGGTTGCCGGTTAAAAGATAAAAACGTTCCACGCCCCGAAAAATGGAGGCGTAATGATTGATAAAACCGGCCGGAGTTATGGCACTGCCGAAAAGCTGTCTTTCCTGCGGTACAGTTGCGGCCGGCGGCAGGGCGGCAAGCAGGTCGCTTAAGAGGCGGTGTGTCATTTTTGACAGCGCCCAAAAGTCCATGGCCTGTGCCGTCAGCCAGCGTAGTTTTTCCATCACGACGGAAGCTTCTTTTAAATACTGGTATGCCTGCACAAAACAATTGCGCTTTTGCTTTGCAAGTTCGGCGATTGCCTCTTTGTGCGGCTTCAGTTTGCCTTGGTTCCACAAATTGCCCAGGTTGAGTATTTCATCATACGCTCCCGGAAGTTCCGGATCCGTCAGGTGCGGCGACGTCCCGTCAAGCAGGACGATGCCGAGGGCGGGGATGGATACGGCGTCCAGGGATTTCGGGTCGGATGAGCAGAAAAAAAGCTCTGTAGACAAACCGGCAGCCTGTGCCCGCCCGGCCACCTGTCTCATTAGAGTTGACTTTCCGGTTCCCGGTCCGCCTTTGATGATAATTGCACGTTTTGTTTCCGGCTGTTGTATGTAATGAAAAAGGGAGTAAAAACCATAACTTGTGTTGGCACCGGCAAAATAGGAGGTGGATGACCCTTTTCCCATTTGCAAACTCCTTTCGTGATCCGTCTATTTCATAGTATGGCGGGGCGGGGGGTGTGTGCCTGTCTTCCTGCCGGCAAATTACAGGGCGGGTGCGGTTATCGCCACTAGTTAGTGTAAAGTTATTGTAGGTTTTTAAAGGAATAATCATATCAAAAAAAGAAGAGGAACCTCACATTCACCACGAATGAATACCCCAAGAAGGAGGCAGAGGTTCCTCATGGAAGTAGTTCGTTTAGTAGAAGCAAAAATCCTTTCGGTAACAGAAAAAATCCTAGACATTTTAGCGGGTGGCGTTGACTTTGTAAGTTTTGAAGATCAGTTGCATAAAGAGCTGAATAATCTCGGTCGTGACTTGCTG
>LSQX01338560.1_pt1 | contig 14603 bp, 15 predicted proteins | sample 654561 | NCBI WGS metagenome assembly LSQX01 (sample SAMN04489861, study PRJNA283612) | anaerobic digester metagenome | isolation source: 4 biogas reactors fed with cattle manure at either 37C or 55C with and... | place: Denmark: Kongens Lyngby | collected 2014
GACAAGCTAACGGATTTGTATAACAGGGCCTACTTTGAAGTGAAGCTGACACAAATGGACACAGAAGAAAATTACCCATTGTCCTATATTATTGGTGATGTAAACGGATTGAAAATCACCAACGATATTTTCGGGCATTTTGAAGGCGATGTGATTTTGAAGGAGATAGCCAATTTGCTCAAAGGTGTATGCCGAAAGGATGATGTGATTGCCCGGTGGGGGGGCGATGAATTTGTGATCCTGCTTCCAAAAACAAACGAAAAAAGGGCTGAAGCATTGATTCAGGAAGTAAAGCAAAAGTGCAAAGCAACTCGCGGCACAAGAGTTCAATTGAGTATTTCCTTGGGATGTGCCACAAAAAAGAACATTTCAGTAGATATACAGGATGTCATGAAAAAGGCGGAAGAGAGGATGTACAGAAACAAGCTTCTGGAGAGAACCTATTTCCGCAACACCTTTATCGCAATGATGCGTGAGTTGCTTCACAAGAATTGCCAGGAACCGGAGGATCATATTGACAGAATGGATTCCATTTCCGCAATGCTTGGGAAGGCCATGGACCTCAGTGACAATGAGTTGGAAGAGCTGAGGTTGCTGGCGATGCTGCATGATATTGGCAAGGTTGCCATCAGCCAGGAGATTCTGAACAAACCGAGAAAGCTGACCAGGGACGAATGGTCCGAGGTGCGCAAGCATTCAGAGGCAGGCTACAGAATCGCACAGGCATCGCCTGAACTATCCAGGATTGCGGGCTTTATTCTGTTTCATCATGAAAGGTGGGATGGAAAGGGTTACCCGATGGGGAAGAAGGGTATCGAAATTCCCTTACTGTCCAGGATCATTGCTGTTATTGATGCTTATGACGTGATGACCCATGAGCGGGTCTATAAGAAGGCCATGTCTCATGAAGAAGCCGTTGAAGAGCTGAAACGCGGAGCCGGAACTCAGTTTGATCCAGAAATTGTTGAAGCATTCCTGGAGCTTGAAAAGACAATATGTTTCTTTGAACGGTATAAGTAAAACCTAGCTAAAACACCAATTAAAGATATGTTGTTATTTCTTTAAGAAGTCTTCAAATTCATTTTGAGTAAAAGTATGTACATCTTTGAAACAATATTTCTTGAAAATGTTAATACCAAAGGCTACGTATTCAACGTTTGCTAAATTACCCATAGATTTAGCAAAAGCATCAAAAGAAGTAGAAGATTGGACATGTTTTTTTTCATCGGCTATTACGCCAGGATTTTCTGTTTCGTTATAGACAAGAATATATTCAATAAATTGCCGCATTGCACTAATGCCTATAGAAACAATGTCAGTAAATATTAATATGCTATCATATATTTTTTTACGTATACTGAATTGCTTCGTTTTGTCTATATATCCATTTTTAAACTCAATAAAAGTAATATTTCCTGCCTTATCAACAAAAAGTGCGTCATTAGACATTGGAACTATTTCTAACCCCAGTTTTTTAACATAATCGTCTTTTACTTTATCAAAGCTAACTGCAGGAAGGATTGAATTAGTCATATAAATAATGGTATTGTCACGTTTGTCAATAGATGTATCTTTAAGCGTAGACATATTTATGTTAAAAATTGGATAACCGGATATATTAATCATCAATCCACCTCTTATCCTCAAGTTTTTGAAGTGGGTATGATAATTTTTTATAAATTTGTTCAAGGTCATTAGAAACATCGATAATGTAAGCTTTTTCATCTTTTAATTCAGATAAATAGTATTTACATTTATCGGCGATCTCATATTCTGCAGAATATACCTGAATAGCACGTAAAAAATAAGGGCTGTGTGTGTTAAGAAGAATATGCATACTAAATTCTTTCTGAATAAGTATAATAAGTTCGGCAAATAATAATTGCCATTCTGGATGCAGGTGTATTTCTGGCTCATCTAAAATAATTGTTCCGTTATAAACCAGAGAGCCATTAACTAATAATGACTTAAGAATGATGAAAGTTTTTAAGCCTGAAGAAAGGTTTCTTACATCGAGCACCTTATCGTTGTTATTCTTTCTATATCCGAAGCCAGTGCGACGAGTTCTTACTACATCTCCACTGCAAACCGAGTTTAATTTTTCATAAATATTTTCTAATTTGTTAGTAGCAATTATTTCATCGATCACTTTAGAGTCATCTTTACCTGAAATAAGCTTACGGGCTAGATGAAATTTATGATCTATGTTATACTTGGACACTAATGAATAAGTATTTCTTACTTCATCTATAACAAACGGATCATCAATATAAATAACCTCAGTTTTAAGATCAACTCTATTTTCAATTATTTTAGCCATATTTCCTGAAACTATTATAGAGACCACAGTATCTTTAATTTGCAAATCAATTTCACCGATTTGTTCTGAAAACAGATCATTAACCTGTCCAGAGAACTCAGCGTCTAGTTTATTACTTAAGACAGTTCTAAAAATATCGTCATTAGATACTTTCAATATTTCAGTAATTCGCGTACACATCTCCAATATATTATCATTACTAAAATATTTACCGAAATTTTCATCATATTGCGATATGGAACTTAAAGTTTCATGTTTTAAAGCTTCTTTATCAGATAGATATTTTTCTGAATTATCTATAATGTTTGCAGCAATATCTTCAAAATCAACTCTGCTTGTAAGTCTATTAGTGATATTTCTATACATCAGGGCAAGCAAATTTCCAATGATTTGAATCCGTTCCTTTTTTATTTGCTCTTCAATATTATAGAAACTATTGAATATTGAGAATAAAGCCTTGCCAACAGTACTTTTCCCAGTATTATTTTCACCGGCAATTACGGTTATACCATTAATTTCAACGGTTGCTTCTTTTATCATACCAATATTTTTTAAAGATAGCTTCATGTGTTGACCTCCTACATAATTGGTTCATATCGTTTGAGGCTGATTACATAATGCCTTTCTAGCTATAGTAGCTAGAATTCCACCAAGAAGAAATATATTATCACCATACAATTTCACATTTAGAAATCCTTTATACGTTACAAGTCTTTTCTTAAATGCTTATGCTATACTGTTTCATTATACCACATAACATTTCAATAGATAATCTTTTGAGGAAATTACTTCTTGATACAAATTCATTCAAAAACATAGACTCGTCATTTTTTGTAGACTAATACTATTTCAAAGGATCAGATAACTTAAGGAGTCCACACGGAATATCTCAGTTGAACTATGTGTGCAGGTGGAGCAGCGGCTTGCTTAATTCGAGCAGCCCGGAAATCCATATTCTTATGGTTTTGCCTGTAAAATATGTAGGGAGTTGAAAGCGCCTCCTACACACAAAAACATTCATGTCTTGACTTGTATGTTTTGTGTGCAACTAAGTTTACATCTGTCTGTGATAATTATGAACGGTTCGCGAGTATTTGATAAACGATGATAAAATGGAAAAACCCCGGTAGCAGTGCTTCCGGGGTTTTTCCACTGTTTTATTAAAGAGGAGGTCATGATTAAGCTATTTGCGGTTCCAAACCATGTCGTTCAGGCGAAGTTCATTCTTGAAAGAAAGAATTTTTGTGTCCCGGTTGATTAAAACGACCTCAATTCCGGTCATTTCCGCCCAATCCAACATATGCCCGGTGGTAACGGCATAGGAGAACCCTGTATGATGGGCACCCCCTGCCAGAATCCAGGCCTGTGCACCCTCGCGCAACGAAGGCTGCGGCTTCCAAAGCACCCTTGCTACCGGCAGGCTGGGCATGTCATGCATGGGTTCATATGCGTCCACCTCATTGACGATCAGTCGGAAACGTCCTCCCATATCGACCAGCGACGCGGCAATTGCAGCGCCGTTTCTTCCGTTGAAAACAAGCCTTGCCGGGTCGGCCTTTCCGCCGATGCCCAGAGGGTGCACTTCAACCGTCGGCTTTGCGTTTGCCAGGGTGGGGCATACCTCCAGCATGTGGGCTCCAAGAATCATTTCATTCCCGGGCTCCAGGTGATAGGTATAGTCTTCCATGAAGGAGGTTCCTTCGGGCAACCCCTGGTTCATGATCTTCATGATACGCACCAGTGCCGAGGTCTTCCAGTCCCCTTCACCGCCAAAGCCGTAACCGTCTGCCATGAGGCGCTGTACTGCCAGCCCCGGCAGCTGTTTCAGGCCGTGAAGATCTTCAAAGGTGGTTGTAAATGCGGTATAACCGCCGTCGGTCAGGAAGCCTTTTATGGCCAGTTCCATTCTGGCCTGCTCGCGGATGGCATCCAGGGCTTCTCCGGGTTGTGCGGCTTCCGGGGTGAAATGATATAAGGTTCTATATTCTTCAATCAGCTGATCCACTTCATTTTCCGAAACAGAGCGCACTCTTTGCACCAAATCACCAATGCCATAACCATCGATGGACCAGCCAAAGCGAATTTGTGCCTCCACCTTGTCCCCTTCGGTAACAGCAACCTGACGCATGTTATCGCCGAACCTGGCAATTTTTAGCTGCTTGCCTTCCTGACAGGCAATGGTGGCATTCATCCAAATTTGAATCTCACTGCAGACCTGAGGATCCTTCCAGAAACCCACGACAACCTTGCGGGGCAGGCGCAGGCGGGCACCGATGAAACCATATTCTCTGTCACCATGGGCAGATTGGTTCAGGTTCATGAAATCCATGTCGATGGTTCCCCACGGAATATCCCGGTTGAACTGGGTGTGCAGGTGGAGCAGCGGCTTGTTTAATTCGAGGAGCCCGGAAATCCACATTTTTGCGGGTGAGAACGTATGCATCCAAGTAATCAGCCCCGCGCAGGTGCTGTCGTTATTGGCTTGCATACACAGACTGCGGATCTCCTCCGGGGTTGTCAATACGGGTTTGAACAAAACCTTGCAGTGGGAAAAGGAATTTTGATCCAGCCAGTCAGCAATGATTTGTGAATGGGCATTTACCTCTTTCAGGGTCTCCGGTCCATACAGGTGCTGGCTGCCCGTGATAAACCAAAAAACAGATGACTTTGATTGCATATGCTTACCTCCTTGCGATAAAACCATAAACATATTCTCTCATTACCTTACTCAAACCTGCTGAAGATGTATGCACAAGTTTATACTCACATTATAATCATTGATGTGGATAAATGCAAATTATTTTCAATAATTCATGGATAGGTTTCTGTGTTGTAGTTACTGTTTACACGTAATCGGGTGCACTGAACGAAGCGAAATATCTCGCATTACTGCTGACAAGATCCTTCGCCGCGCTCAGGATGACTTAGCTTCGCTCAGGATAAAACACATCCCTATGCAGCAACTTATGAGATGGTTAAAGAGGTGTGAACAGTAACATGTTGTACGCACAAGTAATATATGTTATAATCATTTTGTTTGGAAATATATAGGGTAACCAATCCTGGAATAAATGATATTGCAGTTAATTACAATGGATGAATGGGCGGTGACATGCTTGAAGGATGAGAAACCAAAATACCAGTTACTGAAGGATTACCTGAAAGAGCTGATCAGCAGTGAAAAGCTAAAGCCAGGCAGTAAAATTGCCTCGGAAAACGAATTGACCCATCAGTTTCAAATCAGTCGGCATACAGTAAGAAAATCTATCGGCGATCTGATATCCGAGGGCTGGCTGGTCTCCTTCCAGGGAAAGGGAACCTTCGTCAGGGGCTCGCAAAGAAGCCGACAAAGCCGTATCATCGGCGTTGTCACAACCTATCTCAATGACTATATCTTTCCCTCCATCATTCGGGGCATCGATGAGGTGCTGAGCTGTAACGGTTATAACCTCGTTCTCGGACACACCGGAAACCAGTTCGAAAAAGAGAACACATGCCTGACCAACCTGCTCAACCAGGATATAGACGGGTTAATCGTAGAAACCACAAAAAGCGCGCTGCCAAACCCCAACCTGGATCTTTACAGGAAATTTCAGCAGCAAGCTGTGCCGATTCTGTTCATGCATGGCAGCTACAAGGGTTTTCAGGCATCTTCCATCTATGAGGATGACACTGCTGCCGGGTATCTTGCCACAAAGCATTTAATCAATCTGGGGCATGAAAAAATTGGTGGTATTTTTAAGATGGATGACATTCAGGGACATGCTCGTTATGAAGGTTTTGTAAAAGCGCATCGGGAAACAGGCCTTCCCATTGCAGATAAACGTATCATCTGGTTTGATACCCAGGATGTTTATTTCAAGCTGGGAAAGCCGCCCAACGCTTATCTCGATGGATTTCTATCCGACTGTACCGGGATAGTTTGTTATAATGATCAGATAAGCCTTGAAATCATTGATATCGCAAGGCTAAAAGGGATTACCATCCCGAGGCGGTTGTCCATGGTCAGCTTCGATGATTCGAACCTGGCAGTTGTATCCGAGGTGAAGCTTACCACGGTGGCACATCCGAAGGAGAAACTCGGAAGAGAAGCCGCGGAGTTGATCATGAAAATGATCGCCGAACCGAGTAAAAACTTCGATGTGAAAATGAAGCCCCAGCTTGTGATCCGAAGCAGTACAGGGGCGGTTGGCAATAAAGCTCTTTGAAGCAGCAAATAAATTTGTTCAGGGTGAGAAAACAAAGCAACCCAGATCCCAGGTGGTGTCAGGTTCCCTGATTTGACCCCTTGCGGCTAAAAGCATTAGAAACAGGAGGGTGTTTATATGCTGGAAAAATTGAAAGAACAGGTTTTACAGGCTAATTTAGTGCTTCCCCGGTATGGATTGGTGACCTTTACCTGGGGTAATGTCAGTGCTATTGACAGGGAAACAGGGCTTGTGGTCATCAAACCCAGTGGGGTGTCTTATGACGCAATGACGACGGAAGACCTTGTAGTGGTGGATTTGGACGGCAACAGGGTGGAGGGCAAACTGAAGCCTTCGTCAGACACACCGACACACCTGGTTTTCTACAGGCAGTTTCAAGCTATCGGCGGTGTTGTCCACACACATTCGCCATGGGCAACGAGCTTCGCCCAGGCTGGAAGAGGAATTCCTGCTTTGGGGACTACCCACGCAGATTATTTTTATGGAGAAATACCCTGCACGCGTAAAATGACCCCGGAAGAAATAAACGGTGCTTATGAGGAAGAAACCGGCCTGGTGATTTTGGAGGCTTTTGCAAAAAGAAACCCGATGGAAGTCCCGGCGGTTCTTGTGAACCAGCATGGGCCCTTCACCTGGGGAAAGGATGCAATGGACGCCGTTCATAATTCCGTTGTCCTTGAAGAAGTCGCCAAAATTGCCTTCCATACCATGCAGCTGAACCCGGGAATGGGTACAATGGATCAAGTGCTGCTAAACAAGCACTTTTTGCGCAAACATGGCGCGAATGCGTACTACGGGCAATAACCAGCCAACCATCAAAGGTCTGGTTCGGGAAAAGTCCTCTTTTCTGGTGTTTAAAGCTGTGATATAATTATATCTGTAGTTAGGGGGGTGACTCTGGTGGAGGATAAAACTTTTGGATTGCTTGAATTAATGTATACAGATCTAAAAAGTGAACTAAAAGAGATAAAAACAAATCTCAGCCGAAAATCGGATAAAACTGATATCGTACGGATCGAAAACGAGTATGGGAAAAAGCTTGATGCTTTGTTTGACGGTTACAAACAAACATTTGAAAAGCTTCAAGAGCATGATAAACGGTTTAGTGACATAGATAGTGCACTGGACAACCTGTCTGCCAGGGTAAGCAGCCAGAGCTCCAAGCTTGAAGTTCTGGAGGGCGGCAGAAAAAAATAATCATTGTTGATAATGAGATTTTGCGACAGTTTTTTTGATAAACACTATTCTTTTTCTTTCAATGGAAGCCAAAATTCAGTCAATGTACCCTCACCGGGGAAATCCCTCTGAGGGTATACTTCCATTTCCGGTGCATTGGCATGTGTGTAATTTGAGTTGGGTAGCCAGTTCATGAATGCATACATTTCTGATTCGACCAAACTGTTCGGCATTGCTCCTTTGTTTTCAAATACCGCCCATGTGCAAGCTGGCACCGAATATTGCTCTAAACCTAAATCTTCAGGGCAGTTATCGGATTCTGCAGCAATATAGAAATAGAAGCTCCGGTTGCCGGGATCTTTTTCTACACAAGAAACGCCATACACTCCACTGTCAATTGTAACTTCCTGATTACCACTGCGAACCTTGTGCAATATTTCAATCAATCCGTTTTCATGAGATTCCTTCTAGAACTGACCGAAAACTTCATTGTCCGTACCGGATATCCATATTTTCCTTCCTACGATTTTAAAAGCCGGTTTCTTTTCGATCCTTACCTTAACCATGTACTGCCTCCAAACATAAAGATGAATAATTGCACCAGAGAAGCCATTGGAGCTATGATGCTTTCTACCTCTGTTACAAACCCAGTTGTCGGGATATTTCCGCCTGATCCATGATATTGGATGAAACGCCCATTTGCCCGACAGCTGCCAGATCAAAAATACGGGTTGAAAAAGTATTTGCGATGGTCTCTTCGTCCATATCAAGGATTCCGTTCATGAATGTGCTTACGCTGATAGCTTCTTGTAAAACTAAATATCTTGCACCGCACATAGGAATGATATCCCTGAGAGAGTCCTTCCATACGTTGTTTGGGATATATACAGCAAGTTCCTGAATCTCAACCTTTTTCTTTTTGCCGAGTGGCAAACCAAAGAGCTTCAGATTTTCTTCAGCGGTCCTGTTCCTTTCAACCACAAACAAACCAAGTTGACGGGTATATTCGACAAATTTGCTGATTGGAGAGTAGCTGCCGTTCCCTTTGTTTTGAAAAAACTCAGTGCTGAGCAGGATAATCACATCATCGTTGCCAATGAGCGGTGAAAGAATAGAATAACTGACATGCTTTGGGTTGTCGGCCTTCGCGTTATATTTAAGTGTGTACTGCGGGCTTGCGGAGCCTGTTTGCGCTGTGTTTTTATCCAGCTTCAGCCTGTATTTTGACAATGACATCATGGTTCCCCCCATATCAGTTTTTTTTATTATATATCAATTGGGGGGAAAATTCCACTGAATACAAGCGCAAACTAGTCAATGAATTTCAAAAGGTTTTTCATGCTTTTTGACAGCTCAGCCATCGCCTTTTCCCTGTCCTCGCAGGAAACAGTCTTCTTCACACATACCATTGCCTGGTTTTCCAGAATAAGACTACCTGCTTTGTTCATCGCGGATCGCACCGCGGCAACCTGCGTCAGGATTTCGATGCAGTCTTTATCTTCCTGAATCATCTTTTGAATGCCTCTAACCTGACCTTCGATCCGCTTCAGCCTTTTCAGCAAGTTTTCTTTAGATAACATAGCCTCGTTACTTTTCATACATCAACCTCAGTTTTCATAAAAAGAATTTTATCAAATGCCCTAAGACTCCTGGCTCTATTGCGCATTATTAGCTCTTTGGGCAAAAAACGCGTATCGGGGGATAAACCGATTTCTTCTTCAGCGCTCATACGCATTTTGCAAGCATAAACGTGGTTTGGTGCACAATTCGTACAAGCGCTCATTGAAAACACCCGGGAGTCTGTCCGAAAATGAATCTACTGGGCAGACTCGGTATCATACGGCCAATCAATAATCCCACCAAGGTCGTATACCTTTGTGTATCCCAGATTAACCAAGATTTTTGATGCTGTGGCACTTCTGTTTCCGCTTCGGCAATAAACGAAAAGAGTAGCATCTTTATCAGGTATTTCGGACTCAGCCTTATCATCCAAATCACTTAAGGGAAGCAGCAAGCTGGCAGGAATATGCTTCTCACGATACTCTTCTTCAGTTCTGACATCCAGCAGGATGATACTCTCACCGCTGTCGAGGCGTTTTTTTGCTTCATCAGCAGTAATCAAACTGCTTGCAGCAGGGGGAGGGGTTATTTCATTATGAGGGTTGCTTAACTCGGGTTTCGTGTTAATCATATCAGGATCCCCTTTCTGTATTGAACATGCTGTTATTATAGTTCCCAGCAGGATAATCAATAGGACAGTTATCGAATTTCGCATTGCGGTTGCCCTCCTTCCGGTTTTACCGTGGACTTATTTGAAAGTGAAATACTTTTCTTTACATATCATATACCCCCAGGGGGTATATGATAAACAATGAAATTGAAGTTCTTCATGATATCAAGCAATAAATTGAATCAACCTGGAATAGAGCGAAAACTTTACTGATATGTTGCAAGCAACTAAAAGCATAAAAAAGCACTCCGGTAACAAACTAATCAGGATAATATTTTTAGGAGGAATGGCATGCATACGGTCTGGAAAGGCGCTATCAGCTTTGGCCTGGTGAATATTCCGATCAAGATGTTTACGGCCACTGAAAACAAGGACATCAAGTTCAGGTTTCTGCACAAAACCTGCAACACCCCCCTGAACTATAAAAAAGTATGTCCAAACTGCAATCAGGAAGTGAAGGAAGAGGACATTGTTCGTGGATATGAATACGAGCCCGGCCATTTTGTTGTTCTGAACGAGGCTGATCTGGAGGCTGTTCAAAAGCAGCCGGGCGTAAGAAACATTGAGATTCTGGACTTTGTGAACCTGTCAGAAATCGATCCGGTCTATTTTGATAAAAGTTATTACCTTTCTCCCCAGGACACCGGAGGCAAGGCTTATAATCTGCTGCGGCAGGCCATGAATGATACCGGAAGGATCGCCATAGCCCGGGTGACCATACGTTCGAAGCAAACCCTTGCCGCCCTTCGGGTATACAAGAATGCCCTCGTGATGGAAACCTTGTTTTATGCTTCGGAGGTCAGACCCACAGCACAAATTCCCGGCTTACCGGAAAAAACTGATACGCAGGCCAAGGAACTGGATATTGCTGTAAAGCTGATTGATAGCCTGACCGCAGCCTTTGAACCCGAAAAATATACGGATGAATACAGTACGGCATTGACAGTGCTTATCCAGAAAAAGATTGAAGGCAAGGAAGTTCAGGTCGCTCCGCAGGCTCCAAAGCAAAACGTGATCGACCTGATGGAAGCGCTGAAAGCGAGCCTGCAGGAAGCCAAAAAGAAAACCCCGGCGGAAAAATCGGGAACCAAAAAGAAATCAACCGGGAAAGCTGTATAAGGCATGGATTGGATGGATCCGATGGAACCGGTTTTACGGGAAACCGTTATAAAGGGCGAGGATTGGGTGCATCAGATCAAATGGGATGGTATCCGTGGGTTATGCTATGTTGAACAGCACCAAAACCGTTTATTTACCCGGAGCGGCAGAGAGCGGATAGCCTGGTATCCTGAAATTGCTGGCATTAACCATATGCTCAACTGCAAAGAAGCTGTTCTTGATGGTGAGCTGATTGTTTTGAATGAAGAGGGAAGGCCTTCATTTTACCATGTCATGGCCCGGGAACGAGTAAAGCGGCAGGAGAGGCTGGCGCAGTACAGGGAAAAGTATCCTGTGCAATACATGGTATTCGATATCCTGTACCGGGATGGGGTGGACTTACGGGGATCAGCGCTTCAGGAAAGAAAAATCATCCTTGAGAAAACCCTGAAGGGTGATGGGATGATTCAGGTGGTTTCCGACTATAGCGATGGCGAAGCTCTGTTTTGTGCAATGAAGGAAAAGGGAATGGAAGGGATTGTTTCAAAACACCTGTCCAGTCGCTACATTGGCGGAAAAAAGCACCGGGAGTGGTTTAAAACAAAGGTGAAAAAGAGGCTTCTGTGCGTTGTTTGCGGGGTGAAGCTGAAGGAAGGAGAAATCAAGTCCCTGGTATTGGGGATCTGTCAAAATGGTGGATTGATCCCTGTGGGGAATGTATCCTCGGGGTTTTCCTATAAGGACAAAACCCTTCTGATGCAAGCCTTGGACCAGTTACAGCAAAAAGAGTCACCTTTCGGTGAAGGGATCAAAGAAAAGGAGGTAATTTGGTTTCAGCCTGTTTTAACTGTACAGGTTGTGTTTATGGAGCGGGAACCTCAGGGCGGGCTGCGCCACCCCGTATTGGAGGGCTTCAGTGCAAAAAAACCTGATGAAGCAACCGGAGAAGAGGAGATTGTATAAAATATTATGAAAAGCACAAATGCTTCAATAAAACTGTCAAACCCCGATAAGCTGCTTTTCCCGGAGGTGGGAATCACTAAACTGGATTATGCGAAAGCTTTGCATGAGTTATCTCCCTTTCTGCTGTACTATACAAAAAACCGGAACCTGACCACCATTCATTTTCCTGATGGAGCAGGGGAAAAATCTTATTACCAGAAAAGCGTTCCATCCCATGCCCCCGATTTTGTTGTCAGGCGGGAGATGGAAGGGAATGAATTTGTGGTGCTGGATTCATTGGAAACCCTGTTATGGATGGGAAATATGGCTGCTCTTGAATTTCATATCCCCTTCAATGCCATGGATTCACCCGATTATCCTGACGCGCTGATCTTTGATCTGGATCCTTTCGAAGGGCAGACATTTCCACAGGTGCTCGAGGCAGCGTTGATCGTGCATGAAACCCTGGAGGAGCTCGGAATAAACAGCTTTTGCAAAACCTCCGGTGCGACGGGAATTCAGATAGCCATTCCAGCGGGGCGGAAGCTGCATTATAATACTGCCAGGGAGATCAATCAATTTTTTGGCCATTATTTCGCAGGGAAGCATCCGAAGGTTTTTACAATAGAACGCAAGGTCAATGCCCGGGGGAAAAAGCTTTATTTTGATTATTTACAGATGTGGAGAGGGAAAACGATTATTTCTCCTTATTCTCCCCGGGCAACAAAAACCGCGAATGTTTCCACTCCGCTTTTGTGGGAAGAGCTGAAGAAGGGGGTTACTCCGGAAAATTTCACGTTGAAAACCATCGGCAAGAGGTTAAAGAAATTGGGAGATATTTATCAGCCTGTTATAGCCTCCGCCATGGAACCAGGCCTGCAGGCCTTTTCAAACAAAATGGTGAAGGCTTGACTGTTAACAACAATCAAGCCGATCCTGGATATCGTAAAGGTGTGAACCAGAGTTAATACTTTTTAAGATCAATTTGCGTGATAGATGAGACAACCGCATGGGCTGGTGATAAATCCTGCGTTCCGGAATTTGGATTATCAAACCCAATGCAGGTCATACCGGCAAGAAGGGCTGCCTTCACTCCATGCTGGGAATCCTCAATGACAAGGCAATCTTTTGGGTTAACCTTTAATTTTTCTGCTGCCTTGAGGAAGATATCCGGAGCCGGTTTGCTGTTTTTCACTTCTTCTCCGCTGACAATCACTTCGAAATAGTGCATGATCCCAAGCTTAGTTAGAATCATTTCGATAAAACTCCTGCCGGAGGAAGACGCCAACCCGATTTTCATTCCAGCCCTTTTGGCTTCAGCCAGTAGTTCCGGGATGCCGTCGACCGGCTCCAGCTGCCGGTTCCCCATCAGGAAATTGATATAATAATCCTGTTTTTCCAGCAACTGATCAACCGATGCCGCCAGATTGCATTTTTCCTTCAGCTCTGCCCACATAATCGGGTTCGCCACGCCAACATACTTATTCAACTCCTCATGGGAGATGTCTATCCCAAAGGATTTCATCGTCAGTTGATCAGACTCAAAATGGAATGGCTCACTGTCAATAATGACACCATCCATATCAAAAATTAACGCTTTTATCATGTGTTCCTCCAACTTGGTGCAAAGTAATACCTTATTTATAACATTTTCTATTATAGCAAAAGAAGTAATTACCAGCAATCGCTGCGCTCACAAGGCAGGTTGTCTTTCACCTCCTGGCCACTTGTTCGCTTGCGTCGTGTACTTGTTTGGGATAAAATAAAATGGAAGTCCACACGTCTGACATCGGTAGGAAAGGGAAAACAACATGTTTAAGGTCTTTCTTGTTGAGGACGAGATCGTTGTGCGCGAAGGAATACGCAAAAATATCCTGTGGGAGCAGTATGGCTTTCAATATGCCGGTGACGCTCCTGACGGGGAGCTTGCCCTGCCTTTGATTCGGCAGATACAGCCTGATCTGCTGATTACCGATATAAAAATGCCTTTCATTGATGGCTTACAGCTGATCGAATTAATTCGCAGGGAACTGCCAAGAACTAAAATTGTCATCATCAGCGGATATGACGATTTTTCCTATGCACAGCAGGCCATTCGACTGGGTGTGGAGCAATATCTGTTAAAGCCCATCTCCAAAAATAAAATGGTGGAAATCCTGATTGCTCTGCAGAAAAAAATGGAGGCTGAAAGGCAGCAGCAAGAATTTCTGACCCGGTTTCAGCGTGAAGTAACAGAGTACGAAACCTTTTCTCGCAGGCGTTTTTTCGAGCAGATTGTCGTAGGTGGCATGAGCGCGTTGGAAATCTCCGAAACAGCCAAGTCGATGGGCATCGATATCAATGCCCCGTTTTACAACATCGTCCTTTTTTCCCTTAGCAGTGCCCGATATGACGCCAGCGCACCGGAAGGTTACACCGATACGCTGGCGGCAATACAGGATAAAATCCGGCAGTATATCGTCTGCCACCCGGAGTATCTTTTGTTCAGATGGAACGTTACCACACAGGCCTTTGTGGTGAAGGGCGAGCAAGAGGATATTGTTCAGCGAACCGAAGCCTGCATTAAGAACATTCAACGCTATTGTACGACTACGGGCGGAGATGTTAACTGGCATATAGCGCAAGGCAC
>LSQX01352719.1_pt1 | contig 14603 bp, 17 predicted proteins | sample 654561 | NCBI WGS metagenome assembly LSQX01 (sample SAMN04489861, study PRJNA283612) | anaerobic digester metagenome | isolation source: 4 biogas reactors fed with cattle manure at either 37C or 55C with and... | place: Denmark: Kongens Lyngby | collected 2014
CGGTGCACGCCACCAGTTGCGTCAGGCGCTGGAGGAACTGGGTGCGGCGGTCGCCTTTGAAGGCGAACCGGCCAGCGTGTCCGGCGCCAACGTGCTGGATGCCGCGCCCAACGTGGTGATCGTCAACCTGGAAGAAGGTGCCGAGGACGATCTGGACCACCTGCAGGCGCTGTTCGACGACCCGGCGATCAATGTCGTGTTCAACGAGGCCGGCGTCAGCCGTAGCCTGGAAGGCTGGGATCTGGCGCGCTGGGCGCGACACCTGGCCGCCAAGGTGCTGGGCAACGACAACACCATGCCGCCGCCGCCGGAAGGCGCCGAACTGCTGCAGCCGCGCGATCTGATGCCCACGCCCGGCGCCGTGCCGACACCTGCGCAGTTGGCACCGGAACAGTCCATGGACACGTTCCGCGACGAAGCACACAATGCTTCCGATGCAGTGCCGGCTGACGAACTTTCCGGAATGCTGTCGCCAGCGTCGGCCGCACAGACCGAAGTGGCGGGCATGTCATCTGGCAACGATCCCACGCCTGCCGACGACGCCGATCTGGAGATCGACTTCTCCATGCTGGAAGACGCACTCACGCTGCAGGACGGTCCGCCACCGGAGCGCCTGCCGCCGACCCCCGAATCGGTGGAAGAGCAGAGCCTTGCCGGTATCGATGTCGGCACGCTGGATACGATCTCACCGCCAGCCGATGCGGCATCGGTGGAGCCGGATATCGGCGCCGGAACTGCGCGGCAGGATGGATCGCCAGCGGCGGTGGGAGAGTCCTTCGATTACAGCTTCGAGGATTTCGACGCGGAACCGGCTGCGGAATCGCCCGGGGCTGCCTCGTTTGAAACACCACAGATTGATACCGCAGCCGATGAAGAAACTGCCGGCTTCAGTATCGACTTCAGCGCCATGGACAGCGGTCAGGCGACGGATCCGGCTTCTGCGGGAAGTGCCGGCGCCGATACACCCGCCCCGGTAGCAGAGGGTCTGGAGGCCGACTTTTCCTGGGATGTAAACGAGCTGTCGTCCGGAGCTGGCGATACGCAAGCCGCCACCGGAGGCGGCTTCGACGCCGCCGCCTGGGACGTGTCTTCAGATGAAAGCGGCTTCGACGAAAACCTGGCGCTGGACGACGACGTCGCCGCGCTTGCCGCACAGCTGGACGCACTGGAGGCCAGTAGCACGCCGGCGGACGAGGATGTGCCGGCAGGTCTGGATTTCAGCCATCTGGAACAGGATGACGTCGCCGCACCGGCACCCGAGTCCAGTGCCCCAACAGAGCCGGAAGCCGCACCCGTGCGTGATTCCGAAGCCTTGCTGGCAGGTGCCGCCTCGCTGTCACTGGCGCCTCTGGAGCAACAGGACGCTGACGCCGGCGATGCGCAGCCCGCACCCGAAAAGCCGAGCTACGACTTCGGCTCCCTCTCCGGGCTGAGCCTTGAACCGCTGGAAGGAGAAGGCGAAGAAGAAGCGGCCCCTGCAGCGGACACTGCGGATTCCGAAATCGATCCGCTGCTGGTGGCGATGGGCCTGGTGGAATCACCCGAAGAAGCGCCGGCAGTTGCCGAGGATGCGTCGTCCACGGATGAAACTGCTGTAGACGATTCGACAATGACCCTGGTTCCGGCCACCGCCGGCGGCGCCATCGAGCGTGTCATCGTGCTGGGTGCATCGATTGGTGGCCCGGATGCAGTGCGCGCCTTCCTGTCCGAATTTCCCGACCAGTTCCCGGCCCTGTTCCTGCTGGTCCAGCATCTGGAGTCAGGTTATTTCGAACGCCTCGCCCAGCAGCTGCAGAAATCCTCGCCGCTGCCGGTGAAGGTGGCGGCCGCTGGCAGCACCGCTCGCCACGGCGAGGTGCTGGTGGTTCCGGCCAGCGACCGGGTGTCGGTCGACAGCAATGGCCAGGTCACGTTCGAGCCACATCCGGCGCCGCCGCAGTACAGTCCCTCGATCGATGCCGTGTTGCAGTCGGTCGCCGATCTGTTCGGCAACCGTGCCACCGCCATCATCTTCAGCGGCATGGCCGGCGATGCGGTCGAAGGTGCGGTCTACCTGGCCGGGCGTGGCGGCGAAGTCTGGGCCCAGGACCCGCAGACCTGCGTGGTCAGTTCGATGGTGGATGGCGCCCGTGCCCGCGGTGTCGTCGAATTCACCGGCTCGCCGCGCGACCTTGCGCAGCGCTGCATCGCCATGTTCAACCACTGACGGAGAATCCCGATGAGCAGTCAGCCTTCCCGCGACATCCGGGGCGTCATGATCAGTGTCACCGGTGCACGCGTGCTGCTGCCCAACGCCACCGTCGCCGAGGTGATCACCTATTCACCGCCGGAGCCGATGGACGCGGCCCCGAACTGGATGCTCGGGCATATCCGCTGGCGCGGCTGGAGCCTGCCGGTGATTTCCTATGCCCGCATGATCGGCAGTGCCCAGGACGAGGGTGAATTCGGTGCCAAGGTCGTGGTGCTCAAGGCGCTGGGCGGCAATCCGCGCCACTCCTATTTCGCACTGCTGGCGCAGGGCTTCCCGCGTCTGGTGACGGTGTCGCGTGATGCACTGGAACAGCCTGAAGTCGATGAAGGCATCACGGCGATGCAGGACGACAGCGTGATGATGCGCGTACGCCTGCGCGACGAGGACGCGGTGATCCCCGACCTGGCCACGATCGAAGACCGCATCACTGCACTGGACGCGCTGCGCGCGGCTTGAAGTGCCCGGATCCATGGGAGTGAAGCTCTCGTCAGGCGGCATCGGCTGGTTGCTGGGGCTGTTGCTTTTCTTTGTCTGTCCAGTGGCGCGCGCAGGCGATCTTTCCCCGCCACTGACGAATCTGCGTGTACTGCCATCTCCGGTCATGGCATTCGAGCCGGTTTACGCAGTGCTCGGGTTCGATGGCTGTGGGGGTTGGGAACCTGCCTATGAAGTGGAGGTGCACGTCGATGGCAGCATCATCACTTTCACGCATGAGGTCCACACGTTCTGCGGTGTTTCGTTGCCGCCAAGGGGTGTGATGTTCCGGATCGGCGCATTTCCTGCTGGACAATACACACTGGTATACGCGCCGACCGGGCCGGGTGGAGTGATTTATCCCCCGCAGACCGTCAGTCTTGCCGTCCTGTCGGCACCGGTTGCTGTGCCCAACAGCTCGATCACGGCATTGGTCACTCTTTTTGCATTGATTTTGCTTGGCGCACTGCGAACTTCTGCAAAAGATCCGCTTTGAAGTAGGCGACTGTTGGGGTGCCTCGCGGTCAGGTTGCGTCAGAAATCCCCGTACAACGCCTGCATCGCGGCCAGTAGCGCAAGTCCTGCTGTTTCGGTGCGCAGCACGCGTGGGCCGATGCGGATGCCCTGCGCACCGGCGGCACGCAACTGGGCCAGATCGCGATCGCCCAGGCCGCCTTCCGGGCCGATGACGAAGCAGGCGCTGCTGCGCGCCAGTTCGGGCAACTCGCGCAGCGAAAGTGAGGCGTCCGGTTCCAGAAAGAACAGCGGCGCTGGAGCGCTGTCAGCAGTGGCATGTGCGCCATCCGGTTCACTGCCCGGGGCACCGCGTGTGGCAAGCCAGTCAGGCAGGGGTGCGACAGCTGCCAGTTGCGGCAGACGCGCGCGGCCGCTCTGTTCGCAGGCCGAAGCGATCACGCCCTGCCAGTGCGCGCGGCGCTTTTCTCCACGTTCGGCATCCAGCCGCACTTCGGTGCGCTCGGTGATCAGCGGCACGAAGCCGGTGGCGCCCAGTTCGGTTGCCTTCTGCAGCACGAAATCCATCTTCTCGCCGCGTGCCACGGCCTGCGCCAGCACCAGCCGCAGCGGTGATTCGCTGATGACCTCGCGCATCGCGATGACCTCGGCGCGTGCGCCCTTTTTTTCCAGCGAACACAGCTCGGCTTCGAAATCGTGGCCGTCGCCGTTGAACAGCACCAGCCGCGCGCCCAGTCCCAGACGCAGCACCCGGGTCAGATGCGCGGTGACGCCTTCGGGCAGCGCCACGAAGGCGCCGATATGCAACGGCGTGTCGATGTAACAGCGCGTCAGGCGCATGGCAGAACCTCCTGGATCGCCACCTGCGTGACCGTGGCCAGATGGGCGATGTCGTCACCGGTGATGCAATAGGGCGGCATCCAGTACAGCACATCGCCGAGCGGGCGCAGCACCAGTCCATGGCGCAGCGCGGCGCGGTAGATGCGCAGGCCGATACGGTCTTCCGCCGGGAAGGGCGTGCGCGTGGCCGGGTCGGCCATCAGTTCGAAGGCGAGGATCATGCCAGTGTGGCGGAAATCCGCGATCTTCGGGTGTTGCGCGATGTGGCGACCATGCGCGACGAGTTTGCCGGCGGTGACCGCATTGCGTGCCAGCACATCGTCGCTGTCGAAGATGTCCAGCGTGGCCAGCGCCGCCGCGCAGGCCAGCGGATTGCCGCTGTAGCTGTGCGAATGCAGGAAGGCACGCTCACGCGAATCATCGAGGAAGCTGTCGTAGATCGCCTGCGTCGCCAGCACCGCCGCCAGTGGCATGAAGCCGCCGGTGATGCCTTTGGAAAGACACATCAGGTCCGGCGAGATGCCGGCCTGTTCGCAGGCGAACATGGTGCCGGTGCGACCGAAACCGACCGCGATTTCATCGGCGATCAGGTGCACGCCGTGCGCATCGCACAACTGTCGTGCGCGTTGCAGCCAGGCCGGATGATGCATGCGCATACCGCCGGCACACTGCACCAGCGGCTCGATGATCAAGGCGCAGACCGTGTCGCCATGTGCGTCCAGCAGCGCTGCCAGTTCCTCCGCGCAACGCAGCGCGCAGGTTTCCGCGTCTTCGCCGGGCAGGGCGTTGAATGCGTCGGGCGAGGGTGCGAACAGCGGTTCCAGCAGCAGCGGCGCGTAGGTGCGGCGGTACAGCGGAATATCGCCGACCGACAACGCGCCCAGGGTTTCACCGTGATAGCTGTTGCGCAGCGTGACAAAGCGCGTGCGGCGCGTATCACCCCGGTTGCGATGGCTGTGGAAGCTCATCTTCAACGCCACTTCCACCGCCGCCGAGCCATTGTCGGCATAGAACACGCGTGCCAGCCCGGGCGGGGCCAGCGCCAGCAGGCGTTCGGCCAGGCGCACCGCCGGCTCGTGCGTGAAACCGGCCAGCAGCACGTGTTCCAGCGTTGTGGCCTGTTGCGCGATCGCAGCTGCGATACGCGGTTCGGCGTGGCCGAACAGATTGGTCCACCAGCTCGACACCGCATCCAGCCAGCGCCTGCCATCCGCGCCGATCAGCCACGCGCCTTCGCCGCGCGCGACCGGCAACAGCGGCAGCACATCCGGGTGCTCGCGCATCTGGGTGCAGGGGTGCCAGAGCACGTCCAGATCGCGGCGGCACAGGTCGGGGAGTGCGGGCATTGGGCTAGAATCCGGGCATCGTTTGAAAGTGAAAGAGCCGCACATGATCCCGAGCCGTTTTCCCGCTGTAAACCCGCGTCGCCATGCGCGCGGCTTCACCCTGATCGAAATCCTTGTCGTGGTGGTGATCATCGGCATCCTGGCGGCGGCCGTGGTGCCGCGGCTGATGGACCGGCCCGGCGAGGCGATGCAGGTGCGGGCCAGGAGTGACATCCAGACGCTGTCCACGGCGTTGAACATGTACCGCCTCGACAACTTCGCCTATCCCAGCACCAACCAGGGTCTGGAAGCACTGGTCAACCGCCCGGGCGGCAGCCCGGAAGCGCGCAACTGGCGCAATGGCGGCTACATCGACCGCATCCCGAAAGACCCGTGGGGCCGTGATTACGTCTATCTGAGCCCGGGCCAGCGTGGTGACTTCGATCTGTATTCGTACGGTGCCGATGGCCAGCCCGGTGGCGAGGGCGAAAATGCCGATGTCACCAGCTGGGGCGAGTGATCCGGGCGTAATCTGGCGGCGGGCTGCGCGCGGCTTGTCGCTGATCGAACTGCTGGTGGTGCTGGTCATCGTGGCGACGGTGGTCGCAGGCACTGTGCTGTCGGTACGCGGCAGCGGCGAGCGCGAGGTGGAAAACGCTGCGCGCCGGGCGCAATCGTTGATCCGCTTGGCGTGCGAGCGTGCGCTGATCGGCGGGCGCGATATCGGTTTTTCCGTGGTGCGCGATGGCCTGCGTTTCGGCTATTTCGAAATCGATGGCTGGCATCCGCGCGATGACACCGGCAGCGACGAACTGCGCGCCCGTCCGCTCGGCCGCGATCTGCTGCTGGCCGCATATCGGGAAGGCATCGCATTGCCGCTGCCCGACGAACCCGAACGCGAACCGGCGTTCGCCTGCCTGTCCTCGGGCGAACTGACGCCGTTCGTGCTGCATATCGACCGCCCCGATGCGCAGCAGCGCTGGCAGCTGGAAGGCAGCCTCGATGGCGAACTGCTGCTGCAACAGGTGCAACGTGAGCAGCGCTGAACGTCCATCCGATACGCGTTGCCGATGGCTGCCGGGATCGGATTCCCGCGCAGTCCCAGCTCCATCACGTGTGCCCATTTCTGCCGTGATACGCGGCGCTGGTGGCGCAGCACGCAGGCGCGGTTTCACCCTGCTCGAAGTGCTGGTCGCGCTGCTGCTGCTGTCGCTGGCGCTGGTCGCGCTGGTGCGCCTGGCGGGGCTGGATGCGCGCGCCACTGCACAACTGCACGAGGCCACGCTGGCGCAGTGGGTCGCGGCCAATGTGCTGGCGGAAACCCGGCTGCGCGACGGCTTCCCGGCCGTGGGCCGCAGCAATGGCGAATCCACGATGGGCGGCCGACGCTGGCGCTGGACGCTGGAAGTCAGCGCCACCGATGAACCGCTGATCCGGCGCATGGATGTGGACGTGGTGGCACTGGAATCGGCCCGCGCCGACGGCAGCGCGGCGCACCTGACCGGCTTTGCGAGCCAGCCATGAGACTGGTTCCGTCATATCGGCAGCCTGTGCTGGCCGCTTCGCATAGGGCGCCAGGACGGCGGCGGCTGCCGAAATCCGGCCCGCGCCAGCGCGGCTTCACCCTGCTGGAAATGCTGGTTGCGGTGCTGCTGTTCGCGATCGCCTCGGCGCTGGCCTACGGCGGCTTGCGCAGCATCGTGCAGGCGCAGGAACAAAGCAGCCAGGCCAAGGCGCAGCTGGGCCGCTTGCAGTTCGCGGTCAGCCTGATCGAACGCGACATCACCAGTGCCGCGCGGCGTGGCATCCGCGATGGCTATGGCGTGCCGCGCCCGGCGCTGGAGGGCGAAGCCCAGCGCATCGAACTGACCCGCCACGGCTACGCCAACGTGCTGGCGCTGCCGCGTGCCGAACTGGAGCGCGTGGCCTACCAGCGCCGCGACGGGCAGCTGCTGCGCTTGCGCTGGCCGGTGCTGGACCGCTCGCCCGGTACCCGCCCGATCGAAGACGAACTGCTTGAAGGCGTCACCCGCATGGAGGTCGTCTATCTGGACGGGCAACGGCGCGAGCACCGCCAGTGGCCACCGCCGCACGGTGTCAGCGAAACCCTGCCGCGCGCGGTCCGGCTGACGCTGGAGCTGGAGGATTTCGGCGAAATCCGCCGCGTGCTGGAACTGCCGCAGGAGCCGCCGGCATGAGCGCCCGGCAGCAACGCGGTGTGGCCCTGATCGCGGCCTTGCTGGTGGTGGCGCTGGCGACGGTGCTGATCGCCGCACTGCTGGATCACAGCGAGGCCGCGCAGGCCCGCACCCGCAACCTGCAACGCGCCGAACAGGGCTGGGAACTGATGCGCGGGGTCGAAGCCTGGGCCGGCAGCGTGCTGCGCGATGATTTCCGCGATGCGCCGCATATCGACAGCCGTAGCGATGTCTGGGCCCAGCCGATGCCGCCGATCGACCTGCCCGGGGTGCGCATCTTCGCCCAGCTGTACGAGCGCAACGGCTGCTTCAACCTCAACAATCTGCATCCGGGTGAAGGTGAGGACGCGCTCGCGCTGGCGCGTTTCGAACGCCTGCTGCGTGCGCTGAAGCTGGACCCGATGTTGGCCCAGCAGGCGCTGGACTGGATCGATGCCGATGCCATTCCGCGCTCGGGCGGCGCCGAGGATTCCGCACTGCTGGCGCGCAACCCGCCGATGCGTGCGGCCAACCAGCCTTTCGTGCACGTTTCCGAACTGCGCCTGCTGCCCGGTGTCACGCCGGAAGTCCACAGTGTGCTGGCGCCTGAAACCTGCGCGCTGCCGGCGGGCACCACGATCAATCTGAACTTCGCCAGCGAGGCGATGTGGATGAGCCTAGCCGATGCGATCACGCCGAATCTGGCGCAGCGTCTGGCACGCGATGGCCAGGCCAATTACGAATCGCTGGAGGCGGTCACGCAGGAACTGGAGCAACTGGGCCTGGGGCCGATGCCGCTGGCCGGTTTCGGCGTCGGCAGCCAGTGGTTCGTGCTGGAGGCGCAGATCGTCGCGGACGGCATTCCCTTCGTCTATTCCTCGCTGCTGCAACGCCGCCCGGACGGCGTGCACGTGATGGCGCGCGCACGCGGGCGCTGGTGAAAAGCGTGGCGGCGGGCATCGTTGCCGGCGGGAATGCGGCTAGAATCCGGGGATTCCAACGAAGATCGCCATGTCCCATCGTCACCTGATCCGCCTGCTTCCCGACGGCCGCGCGCAATGGCTTGCGCAGGACCGTTCCGGGCGCGTGTTGTCGGGCCCGGCCGAGGGCTTCCCGGCCACGCAGGCGGTGCAGACCGTGGTGCTGGTGCCTCCGGCCGACGTGCTGCTGCTTCAGACCGCGCGCATCGCGCGCCAGCGCAGCCAGCTGGAACAGGCGATTCCCTATGCGATCGAAGACCAGCTCGCGATGCCGGTCGAACACTGCCATGTGGCGCTGGCCGAAGGCGATGCTGGCGACAGCGTGACCGTGGCGGTGGTGGCGCGCGAACGGATCGACGCCTGGCTGGCGACCCTGGCCGCACACGACATCACGCCCGACCATCTGCTGCCCGAATCCTGGCTGTTGCCGCATAAAAACGGCCCCGGTCTGCTGCTGGATGGCAGCGCCGCCAGCCTGCGCCACGCCCGCGCCGGAGTGCTGGCCGGTGATGTCGGGGAAGCCGGCGACTGGCTGGCGATCATCGAAGAATCAGTCGCGCCCGATGCACCGCTGACCTTGCTCGGGCAGGGCGATGCGCTGGCCGCCGAAAGCGCCAGCGGGCTGGTCTGGGCCGCCGGCATCCAGAGCCAGGCGATCGCCTCGCCGCTGGAATATTTCGCCAGCCGTCTTTCCGCCGGCAGCGCGCCGACGCTGGATCTGCTGAGCGGCGCCTACGCCCCGCGCCAGCGTGATGCCGGCGCCCGCCGCCTGTGGCGCTGGGCCGCGACCCTGGCGCTGGCCGCCGTGGCCCTTGGCATCGGCGCGATGGCGCTGGAACGCTGGCAACTGGAACGCCGCCACACAGTGCAACGCGCACAGATGGAAGCACTGCTGCGCGAATCCCTGCCGGAGGTGCAGCGCATCGTCGATCCGCGCGCGCAAATGGCTGGCGAACTGGCGCGGCTTGCCGGTCACGGCGGCCCGCAGGGCGCGCTGTCGATGCTGGCGCAGATCGCACCGGTGCTGTCGGGCAGCGGGCGCTACACGCTGGATGCGGTCGAATACCGCAACGGCGTGCTCGATCTGACATTGCGCAGCAGCGATGTCGCCACGCTGGACGAACTGCGTGAACGCATCGTCACGCTCGGGCTGGGCGCCGAACTGGTGTCGATGGTGCCCGGCAGCGGCGGTGTCGAAGGCAAGCTGCGCGTGCGCGGAGCCGGCGCATGAACGCGCTGCGTGCCTGGTGGAATTCATTGGCGCCGCGCGAACAGCGCGTGCTGCGTCTGGGCGCGGTCGCGCTGCTGCTGATCGGTGGCTGGCTGCTGCTCTGGGAACCGCTGGCCAAGGCCCGCGACACCTGGCGAACGCGGGTGCAGGCCGGCGAGAACGATCTGGCCTGGATGCGCGCCCACGCCCCGCAACTGCGCGCACTGGCCAGCACCGGCGACGGCACCACGGGGGTGCGCGATGGCCGCTCGTTGCTGGCACTGGTGGACGCGACCGCACGCACGTCGGGTGTAGGCGATGCGCTGCTGCGGGTCGAACCGGTGGCTGGCAACCAGGTGCGGGTGTATTTCGAAGGCGCGGATTTCGACGCGCTGGTGCAATGGCTGGAAGAACTGGGCGCCCGTCAGGGTGTGGTGCTGGGCGACTTCAACGCCAACCGCGCTGCCGGCGTCGGCCGCGTCGATGCGCGCCTGGCCCTTGAACGGATCGGAGATTGAAACAGTGAAGAAACTGCTGTTGTTGCTGCTGGTGTTGCTGGTGATCGCGGTCGTCGTTGTGGTGCTGCTGCCGGCCCGGCTGGTGCTGGAGAAGGCGATGCCGGCGAACGCGCCGGTGCAGCTGGAGGATGTCTCGGGCACGGTCTGGAAGGGCCGAGCCGGGCGCGTGCTGCGCAATGGCGATGATCTGGGTGTGCTGGGCTGGAAGGTGCACCCGCGCTCGCTGCTGTCGGGCGTGATCGATGCCGATGTCATCCTGGATGGCCCGATCTATCGCGGCCAGGGCCGCGTCGCGCGCGCCGGCGACGGCACCCTGCGGATGAGTGATGTCGATGCCAGTTTCCCGGCCAGCCGGCTGGAACCGATGCTCGACATTCCCGCACTGAATCTGCTCGGCCAGGTGGAAGTGAAGCTGGATACGCTGGAACTGCAGAACAACCGCGTGCCGACCGCATTGAAAGGCAGCGCGCGCTGGCGCGATGCCGCCGTCAGCGGCCAGGAACAGGCCACCTTCGGCACTCTGGTAGCCGAATTCGGACCGCTGCCCGGTGGCGGTTTCGGCGGCACGCTCGGCGATGAAGGCGGTCCGCTGGCGGCAGAAGGCGAGTTCCGCACCACGCTGCTGGGCTACGAGGCCCGCGCCACGCTGCGTGCGCGCAACGACAACCCGCAGGTGCTGCGCGCGTTGCGTCATATCGGCCAGCCGCAGGCCGATGGCAGCGTGATGTTCCACGTCCAGGGCGGGCTGGGGTCGCGCCGATGAATGCCGTGGCTGCGGCCGCCGGCACTGCGCCGGATGCTGCGTTCCTCGATGCCGCGCTGGAGGTCGCACGCCGCGCCGCTGCGGCCGCCGCACAGGTCATCGACGGGTATTACCGTGGCAACTTCCGCGCCGAACTCAAACCCGACGCCAGCCCGGTGACCCAGGCTGATATCGAGGCCGAACAGGCGATCCGCGCCGTGCTGCGCGAAGCCTTCCCCGATCACGCGATCCACGGCGAAGAACAGGGCCGCGATGGCGAAGGCGATTTCCTGTGGCTGGTCGATCCGCTCGACGGCACCAAGAGTTTCGTACGGCGCAATCCGGTGTTTTCCACCCAGATCGCGCTGATGCATCGCGGTGAACTGCTGCTGGGCGTGTCTTGCGCCAGCCAGTTCGGCCAGACCGCCTGGGCGCGGCGCGGCGGCGGTGCATTCATCGAAGATGCGCAAGGCATCGTCACGCGCCTGCAGGTGGCGCCGACCGCCGCCATCGCCGATGCCGTGGTGTCCACCGGCAACCTCACATCGCTGGCGCAAGGCCCGCGCTGGGACGCCCTCGGGCAGTTGCTGATCGCCGCCAACCGTGGCCGTGGTTACGGCGATTTCCTGCACTACCACCTGCTGGCGCAGGGCAGCGTCGATGTGGTCATCGAATCGGACGTCAACATCCTGGACATCGCCGCGCTGGCGGTCATCGTGCGCGAGGCCGGCGGCGTGTTCACCGATCTGCATGGCGCACCGCCGGATCTGGACACCGGCAGCGTGCTGGCGGCGGTGCCGGCCCTGCATGCACCGGTGCTGGAACGATTCTCCGGGTGGCGTGATGAGCGCTGAGCTGCCGAAGATCCTGGCCCGCCACGAACTGGATTTCGGCGGGCGCTTCCACGTCGAGCGCCTTGATCTGCGCTTTTCCAACGGCGTCGAACGTACCTACGAACGCATGGCCCCGCGCGGCCGTGGCGCGGTGATCGTGGCGCCGATGCGTGATCCGGACACGATGCTGCTGGTGCGCGAATACGCCTGCGGCCCGCACCGCTACGAACTGGGCCTGGTCAAGGGCCGCATCGACGGCGAGGAAAGCCCGCAGCAGGCGGCGGTGCGCGAATTGAAGGAGGAAGCCGGCTTCGGCGCGCGCCGCGTCACGATCCTGCGCGCGATGACGCTGGCGCCTTCCTACATGGGCCACCAGACCTGGCTGGTGCTGGCCGAGGATCTGTATCCCGAACGCCTGCCCGGCGACGAGCCGGAAGAACTGGAAGTGATCCCGTGGCGCCTGGACCAGCTGGACCAGCTGATGCTGCGCGAGGACTGTTCCGAAGGCCGCTCGCTGGCGGCGATGTTCCTGGTACGCGAATACCTCGCGCTGCGCGCGCGTGGCGAACTGCCGCCCGACGCGCCACAGGCGCAGGACCTCGGCGCATGAGCGAGCGCGCACAACTGGCGGCCTGGCGGACACAGTGCATCGAGATCGCGCGCCAGGCCGGCGCCGCGATCCTGAAGGTCTACGCCAGCGATTTCGATGTCACCGCCAAGCCCGACCACTCGCCGCTGACCGAAGCCGACATGGCCGCGCACCGCGTGATCGCCGCCGGCCTTGCGCAACTGGCGCCGCAGCTGCCGCTGCTGTCGGAAGAAGGCGCCGCGATCGACTGGGAACAGCGCCGTCACTGGCGCCGCTGGTGGCTGGTCGATCCACTCGACGGCACGCGCGAATTCGTCAAGCGCAACGGCGAATTCACAGTCAATATCGCGCTGATCGAAGACGGCGTGCCGCTGCTGGGCATCATTTATGCGCCGGTGTTCGATTACATGGTCCACGCCCAACGCGGCGCCGGTGCCTGGCTGCGCGAAAGCGCCAGCGGCCAGGACATCGCGCTGGCCTCGCGCCGCCCGGCGCAGGCACCGCTGCGCGTGGCCGCCAGCCGCTCGCATCTGGATGCGCGCACCGTGCAGGTGCTGGACGCATTGGGCGAACACGAACGCCACGGACTGGGTTCCTCGCTGAAATTCTGCCGCCTGGCCGAAGGCCGCATCGACGTCTACCCGCGTTTCGGCCCGACCTCCGAATGGGATACCGCCGCCGGCCAGTGCGTGCTGGAGGCCGCCGGCGGCGCCGTGCTGGGGCTGGATGGCGAACCCTTCCGCTACAACCGTGGACCGTCGCTGCTGAACCCGGATTTCATTGCGCTCGGTGATCCCGGGCTGCCATGGCGCGGATGGACCGATGGCCTCAATGGATGACCTGTTGGCGCTGATGGCGCGCCTGCGTGATCCGCAGCATGGCTGTCCGTGGGATCTGGAGCAGGATTTCCACAGCATCGCCCCCTACACCATCGAAGAAGCCTACGAAGTGGCCGACGCCATCGCGCGCGAAGACCGCGCCGAGTTGCGTGACGAACTCGGTGATCTGCTGTTCCAGGTGGTTTTCCACGCACAGATGGCGCAGGAAGAAGGCAGCTTCGGTTTCGCCGACGTGGTCGATGCGCTGCACGACAAACTGGTGCGCCGTCATCCGCACATCTTCGGCCAGAGCGCTGCGCACGATGCCGATGCCGTGCTGCAGAACTGGGAAGCGATCAAGCAACAGGAACGCGCCGCCAGCGATCCGGACCCCAGCGCGCTGGCCGGCATCGCCGCCGGGTTGCCGGAGTGGATGCGCGCCCAGAAGTTGCAGAAACGCGCCGCGCGCACCGGCTACGACTGGCCCGACACCACGCCGGTGCTGGAAAAGCTGCACGAGGAAATCGCCGAAGTGCAGGCCGAGCTGGCGCAGGGTGCCGATCCGCAGCGGCTGGAAGACGAGATCGGCGACGTATTGTTCGTCTGCGTCAACCTCGCCCGGCACGCCAAGGTCGACCCGGGTGCCGCACTGCGCCGCGCCAACGCCAAATTCGAACGCCGCTTCCGCGCCATGGAAATCCTTGCCCGAGCCAACGGCCAACGCTTTGACGAGCTTGCGCTGCACGAGCAGGAAATCCTGTGGCAGCAGGTCAAGGCGCAGGAACGCAAGGGCTGATCGGCGGCAACGGCAAATCCAGCCACCGCAAAACCCATCCATCCACTGTCGCCGCCGCTGTAGGAGCGCACCCGCAGGGGGCGCGATCAAACAACACAGCGCTCCCTGAACCTCGCGGAAGCGAGCCTGCGCGCGATGGGTTCTCCGGCGATGCTCCGGCATCAGGATCGCAGGCAAGCCAGGTCCCACGGGATATTGATCAGCTGTCCGCATGCACAGGCAGCGGCCCCGCTTCCGTAGGAGCGGCCTTGGCCGCGATGGGGCTTTCCGCCAAGGCGCTCGAGATCAGCCTTTGAAGATCAACCATGCCGCCAGCACCATCAGCGCGAATCCGGCCAGATGGTTCCAGCGGATCGCCTCGCCCATGTACCAGACGCTGAAACCGACGAACACGGTCAGCGTGATGACCTCCTGGATCGTCTTCAGCTGCACCAGCGAATACACCCCATGGCCGATGCGGTTGGCCGGCACCTGGAAGATGTATTCGGGCAGCGCGATCATCCAGCTGATCAGGATCATCGTCAGCAGTGGCGCGCCCTTGTGCTTGAGATGCCCGTACCAGGCGAAGGTCATGAA
>LSQX01047199.1_pt1 | contig 14600 bp, 8 predicted proteins | sample 654561 | NCBI WGS metagenome assembly LSQX01 (sample SAMN04489861, study PRJNA283612) | anaerobic digester metagenome | isolation source: 4 biogas reactors fed with cattle manure at either 37C or 55C with and... | place: Denmark: Kongens Lyngby | collected 2014
AACATGGTGATATCGTCACCGGGTGTAACCCTGAAGGATACATATATTGAAGGAGATTTATACCTGACCGAGGGTATCGGCACAGACACGATACAGCTTATTGGCGTAGCGGTGAAGGGAAGAACCATTATCGCAGGAAGTATTGAAGGCATTTCATTGATGGATACGCTTTTAGAGCAGGATGTTCTGGTTTTGAATGAAGTGGGAAAAGTAACGATAACGGCCGAAGGCCTCACCGAGGTAGGAACGGTGACGGTATGCCGGAATTCGGTTCTGTCGGAGAAGGGTCTGACGGGATCAGGATTTAGGAATATCCAAATCGCCGGGGCGGCCAACGGAATGGAAATTGTTCTGAGGGGCGATTTTGATGATATAACCGTGGAAGCACCCCAGGCTAACGTGATGCTGGAAACCGGCACAGTTGGGAATTTCGTTGTAAACAATGAAGCAACCGGAACCACGCTGACTGCGAAGAATGGTACGGTTATCGAAAAAATGACCCTGTATGCCGAAGCGAACATAACCGGCGGGAAAAATATCAAGCATGCGGTAATTGCTTCTGGTGGGGTCAAAATGGATCAAAAACCAAAGCAAGTGACCATTGCAAAAGGCGGACACATCGCATATTCAAATCAGGGGAATACGCAGGATCAATCAACCCCAAGGCCCTCCAGCAATCCGGGTTCAACTGAAAAACCTACCAGTACGCCGACATCAACACCAAAGCCAACAAATAAGCCGAAGCCAACAACCAGACCAACACAAAAACCGACCAGTGGCCCTACGCCAACACAAGGGCCCACAGCTACTCCAACCCAGGAGCCAACGTCTGCGCCAACACCGACAAAAGGTCCAACCGTAACGCCAACACAGGGTCCAACCGCTACTCCAACAGAAACCCCAACACAGGGTCCTACACCAACTCCGACTCAGGGCCCTACACCAACTCCGACCAAAACACCCACGCCAAAACCTTCAGAAGCGGATATCTATGTATCGCCAACAGGCAGTTCGCATGCAAAAGGAACATATGATGACCCACTGGATTTGCAGACAGTACTAAATTCAGATAGTCCAGCTAAGCCTGGGGATCTGGTAATACTAAAAGAAGGAAGGTATTGTGGAAGGTTTGTAAGTAATGTCAGAGGAACATTAAACTCTCCTATAATATTTGCTGGAGAACCCGGCAAAAGAGCAATAATCGAGGGTATCTACAAAAATGGAGAACCTGCTCATGCTTTATTTATTGACCAAAGCAGGTGGGTAGAGTTTAGAGACTTGGAAATAACCGCAAGCGGTACGGATAGAAGCACATTGACATCAGGTTTACAAATATATGGACAAAATACAAAAGTCATAAACTGTATCATACATGACACTGCGCAGGCCATATTCTCATCATCTGCTGCTATAAATAACGAACTTTATGGAAATATAATCTACAACAACGGCTTTTACAGTGAATCTTACGGACGGGGCAGGGGACATGGAATATATGTACAGAATCAAGACGGAACCAAAAGAATCGCGAATAACATTCTCTTTTTCGGGTATGGATTTGGTATCCATGCCTATACAGAGACTGGCTCAATTAAGGGCCTTGATTTTGAAAGAAATGTCTGGTTCAGAGCAGGAGCTTCGCTTGAAGGCAGTAGTATAGATGGAACCTCGGATGGTATACTGATAGGAGGTGCGACACCTGTTGACCGTACAAGAGTAATAGAAAATTATTCTTGGAGTCCAGCAGCAAATTCCAGAAATGTTAGGCTTGGTTGGGGGTCTACGGTTGAAAATGAATTTATAGAATTGAAAGACAATTATTTTGTAGGTCAAATATTTGTCCAAGGCCTCTGGAAAGATGCTGATGTTAAAAACAACTCCTTCTACGGCGAACCAATTCATGTATCAGAAAAGGATTTTCCAGACAATAAATATTCCAATAAACTGCCTGATAAAAACAAGGTAGTCCTAAATGAAAATGAATATGACCCGAATAGAATCGATCTTATCATCTACAACTGGGAAGATCTAAATCGTGTAAGTGTTGCACTGGATGGTTTTCTTGATGTTGGTAAGCGGTTTGAAATTTACAGTGTCTATGACCTCTGGGGCGAACCTGTAGCGAGTGGTGTATATTCCGGAGGAACCATCCAGGTACCGATGGGAACAAAAAAACCTGTTCAACCCGATGGATATCCAAATGCCATAGTAGATGCGGATGATCCCGGCAGAAGCTTTGGTGTGTTTATTATTCGCTTAGGTAGCGGGTTTTAATAGAGGGGTTGTAGAGAAGGAGTTGCCTGAGGGATTGAAAAGTAAGATGGGATCATGGTATGGCGCTTTGTTAAGATGGTAATCGTTTATTAAACCTTGAAAAGAATCTGTGCTCTTGACGTTATTCTACCCAGTTTAGTATACTTGAGAGAGCTAAATGCCAAAATAAACAAAATCAAGTGCTTTGGCTTTTGAAAGATTGCCATATACAATGAACCAGATGGTCTTTAGTATATGCAGGCCTTGAGAAACTGGAGTGAGAATTCATCATGCAAAAAATAGGATTGAATGAGTTACGGGAAAAATTTCTTTCTTTCTTTGAAAGTAAAGAACATCTGAGATTGCCTAGCTTTTCGCTTGTACCTGTCAATGATCCAAGCATATTATTGATTAACGCTGGAATGACACCGCTAAAACCATATTTCACTGGTCAGGAGGTTCCACCCGCAAAAAGGATCACCACTTGTCAGAAGTGTATCCGCACACCGGATATAGATAATGTTGGGTTAACTTCCAGGCATGGAACCTTTTTTGAGATGCTGGGAAATTTCTCTTTTGGTGATTATTTTAAGAAGGAAGCCATTCCCTGGGCATGGGAATTTTTCGTAGATGTTCTTGGAATTCATCAGGACAGGCTTTATGTATCGGTATATCTTGAGGATGATGAAGCCTATGACATATGGCATCATGATGTAGGGTTGCCGAAAGAAAAAATATTCAAAATGGGGAAGGAAGACAATTTTTGGGAGCATGGTACGGGTCCCTGCGGTCCCTGCTCGGAAATATACTATGACCGCGGCGTTGACAAGGGCTGCGGGAAGGAAGGTTGCACTGTGGGATGTGATTGCGACCGGTTCATTGAAATATGGAACCTGGTTTTTACGCAATACGATCGTCAGAATGACATGACATACTTACCACTTGCAACCAAAAATATTGACACGGGTATGGGCCTGGAGCGAATTGCCTGTGTAATGCAACAGGTAGACAATATTTTCGAAGTAGATACCATCCGTTCAGTATTGGATCAGGTATGCCGCATCGCAGATGTCAAATATGGTGCTGATAAGAAACATGATGTTTCCATCCGTATCATAACAGATCATTGCAGAAGCGCTTCGATGCTGATCTCCGATGGTGTGTTACCTTCCAATGAAGGTCGGGGATACGTGCTTAGAAGGTTGATCCGTCGCGCTGCAAGGCACGGAAGGCTTTTGGGGATTAGAGAAACCTTCATGGCCGATCTTGCCGATATGGTTATCAACAATTCCATGGATGCCTATCCGCATATGGCATCAAAAAGGGATTATATTAAAAAGGTTATTACCATCGAAGAAGAGAAATTTTATACCACAGTGGATCAGGGGATGACCATTCTGGAACAATATATTCAACAAGTTAAACAGAAAAGTGGAGACACATTAGACGGTGATATGGTCTTTCGTCTTCATGACACCTACGGATTTCCGATAGACTTAACCCGTGAAATCGTTCAGGAGCACGGGCTGAAGGTGGATGAGGATGGCTTTGTTACCGAGATGGAAAGACAAAAAGAGAAAGCCCGTGAAGCACATTTTAAAAAGGAAGGCTCTGCATGGGAAAAAGACCTTTTTACCGGAGAGCATAAGCTTTTTACCACCCAGTTTACCGGATATGAAGAATATGAGACCGTCGGGGTTGTTAAATTTATTGTGCAGGATGGTAAGCTTGCACAATCTGCCCAGATGGATGACGAAGTTGCACTTGTATTGGACAAAACCCCCTTTTATGCCGAAAGTGGAGGGCAAACGGGGGATACTGGAAAAATCACAGGCAAAAATTTCACCATGCTTGTGTCGGACTGTAGAAAGACAGTCGACGGAAAAATCCTTCATGTCGGTAAAATCGAATCCGGCATGGTCCAAATCGGTGATACTGTTACCGCAGGAATAGATATCGAAAAAAGAAAGAGTACAGCCAGAAATCATACGGTAACCCATATCCTGCACAAGGCTTTGAAAAATGTTCTTGGAGATCATGTCAACCAATCCGGGTCTTTTGTTTCACCAGAACGATTGCGGTTTGATTTTACCCATTTTTCAGCACTGACAGATGAGCATCTACAGGCTGTTGAGCAGCAGATCAATGAGGTAATATTGTCTGATTATCCTGTTATCACCCGCATAATGTCTGCCGATGAAGCAAAGAAGGAAGGCGCGACGGCGTTATTTGGTGAAAAGTACGCAGATGAGGTTCGTGTGGTATCGGTTGGTGATTACAGCAAGGAACTATGTGGTGGCACCCATATTGGCGCTTCAGGAGAAGCAGGGCTGGTTAAGATTCTCTCAGAAAGCGGAATTGCAGCCGGTGTGCGCCGTATTGAGGCCCTGACAGGAACGGAAGCAGTTAATTGGTATAGGGAAAGGGAAAAGCTATTAAACCAGGCTGCGGAAGCAGTAAAGGCTGTACCGGAAGATGTTCCTGCCAAAATTATTGGTCTGACAGATGAATTAAAAGGCTTACGCAAAGAGATTGAAGCGCTGAAAACAAAGATGGTGAATCGGTCATTGGATACCGTATTGGAAAAGGTTCAGGATATTGAGGGCATTCAGGTGCTTTGTGACAGAATGGATCAACTGGATATGAATGGTCTTCGAAACACCGCGGATATGCTGAAAAACAAACTGGGATCTGCAGTGATCATACTGGCCTCGGCCCTTGACGGAAAAGTGAATATCATTATTTCAGCCACGAAGGATGCTGTAAGCCGCGGAGTTCACTGCGGAAAAATAATAGGTGAAGCAGCAAAAGCTACCGGCGGTGGTGGCGGTGGAAGACCCGAGATGGCTCAGGCTGGTGGAAAGGATATATCCGGAATTGACAGGGCACTTGAGATTGCCTTTGAGAAGGTAAAGGCAGCGATTGAGAGTTCTTGAAAGGCATGGGTCGTCCTTGATGGTGATAATGTGTGTCGAAAAGAACTGAGTAAAGTTATCAGAAAGGAGATTGAAATGTCGGACTGTATTTTCTGCAAGATCATTGATGGTCAGATCCCTTCAAAGAAGGTTTATGAAAATGAGGATATCATTGCTTTTGAAGATATCCATCCCGCAGCACCGGTACATGTACTGGTTGTTCCGAAAAAGCATATTGATAGCCTTGAGTCGCTAAACCCCGATAACGTGGAGATTGTTGGAAAGATCCATATGGCAATACGGGAAGTGGCTAAGAATAAAGGCATCAACACAGACGGGTACCGCGTGATTGTCAATTGCGGTAAAAACGGAGGTCAAACCGTACCTCATCTACATTACCATGTGCTTGGCGGTGCAGTGTTCAATGAAAAAATCATTTGATATGGATAAGTCAGAAAACCGGACGGTCATCCACATTCAATGAATGCACACACGTTGTGGAGGCACATTGGATTGTTATGTGTGAGAAAAACAATGCATTTCGTTCAATTTTGGATGAAATATGCTCTAAACCTAATAAATCAAGCGTTTCATGCGGTTGAAATCATCGTAAGGCATCACAATGCCTAAGATGGTGCCAGAAAAATGTTGACGGAGCTTATAGCCTTATTATATAATATAGTAAGTGCTTCGTGCAGAAGCTTTTTAGCGTTGCACGACGGAGTGAATTCCCCGGCACGACTGTATGATACAGAGGGGAGGGAAAAATGTGTCCGAAATCAGAGTAAAAGAGAATGAGTCCCTAGATAGTGCGCTCAGAAGATTTAAACGTCAATGCGCAAAGTCAGGTGTTCTTGCAGAAGTTAGAAAAAGAGAGCATTACCTGAAACCTAGTGTGAAGCGGAAAAAGAAATCCGAAGCTGCAAGAAAAAGAAAGACAAAATAAGAGGCATCCCCTTTGGACTGCTTTTCATAAGCGTCACGAGCGGATGCATCCATAAATTTGAAAGCCTAAAAAACCATTGATATGGGAATGGTCATGAAGGTCATCCCTCCTAAAGTGAAGGGGAATACTGGTGGCAGCAAGGTGAAATGCCCTGGTTAAGAAAAATTTAGAAACTTAAAGCCCGAAGAAAAGCCTTCGGGCTTTTTGCTACAAAAGTAAGAAGGACCAATGAACCGAAGCTCTGCGGTGGCGTTATTATATGCTCGGAGATCTGAATTTTTAGGCGAACGTAAACTAACAAAGAATGAGACGGAACAGTTGGGTTCTGTCCGCGGCTTCTGGTTTAGGGGGAAATATGCTGGAGGATTTTTACCTGGGAAACAAAAAGCTTTGGGATTACGAGAAGCCTGAAGCGGTTGAGGAAAAAGCGAAAATACTTACCGAACGATTGAAGATACCGATGCTGTTGTCAAAAGTCCTGGCTAAAAGGGGATTTTCTGATATTGAGGCGATAAAAGATTTTGTTTGCCCTTCCATCAAGAATTTCCATGATCCGATGCTGCTACCAGACATGGAGAACGCAATAGACCGTATATTGTCCGCTCGAGAGCGGAAAGAGGAAGTGGTCATTTACGGTGATTACGATGTAGACGGGGTAACTGCTACAGCTATGTTGGTTCAATTTCTAAGAGAAATTGGGATCGATGTGTCGTTCTATATTCCCGATCGAACGGATGAAGGTTATGGGATATCGGAAATAGCGATTGCGTATCTGTTGGATAATCCCTACGATCTAATGGTTACAGTGGATTGCGGCATTTCAGCAAAGGACAGGCTTGATGAGCTGAATAACGGGCTTTGTGCAATCAATCGCAGTATGGACATCATCATAACCGATCACCACCAGCCAGATCCAGATAACTTGCCAAAAGCATTGGCAATTGTGAACCCCCATCTACCTGACAGCACCTATCCATTTACAAAATTGTGTGGAGCTGGTATCGCCTTCAAGCTTATACAGGCTTTGTGTATTAGGCTGGAGCTTGGGGACAGGTATTTGGATTTTGTTGATCTGGCTGCATTGGGTACTGTGGCCGATATTGTTGAACTTATGGATGAAAACAGGATTATTGTTTGGGCTGGACTGAAGAAAATTCAAAGACGCCCGAACCTTGGCATACATGCACTGTTGAAGGTGGCGGAAATAACAGGACGTCAGATTGATTCCTGGCTGCTTGCCTTTATACTTGCTCCAAGAGTGAATGCAGCCGGCAGAATGGGAGACGCTTCCCGGGCAGTGAACATGTTTACATCGCAAAGCAGCAGCGAGGCTGAGTGCATCGCAAGACAAATGCATCAGGACAATGCTCTCCGTCAAAAGATTCAGGATGAAATCTTCCAAAAAGCAGTTAAAGCAATCGAGGCCGATCCGGTATATAAGTCTCAAAAAGTGATTGTGGTATGCGGAGAAGGTTGGCATCAAGGTGTTGTTGGTATAGTTGCTTCTCTGCTGACAGAACGATTTCAAAAGCCATGCTTTGTTCTCTCCATCCAGGAAGATATCGCTACTGGATCGGCAAGAAGTGTGGAAGGCTTCAATATATATTCCGCCATGGAATATTGCCGAGAGCTGTTTGTCAAATTTGGCGGACACGAACAGGCAGGCGGCCTGACGATCGATGCTTCCAATATTGAACGTTTCAGAAAAAAAGTGAATGAATTTGCGGATAAAACATTGACCGCGTGCCAGATGCTTCCAAAAATTAAGATTGATGCAGAGACCGATTTGGATGAATTATCTATTAACACCATTGAGGCGATTCAGGCGTTGGCTCCTTTTGGTGAAGGAAATTCCAGCCCCGTTTTCAGACTGAACCGGGCAAATGTTCTTCAAAAGAAGCGTATTGGGGCTTCCGGCGCTCATCTGCGCCTTCTTCTGGGTACGGGATCCAAAACAGTTCAGGCTATTGCATTCAAAATGGGAGAGTTGGAACCCGTTATTCCTCTAAGTGGACAGATTGATCTGCTCTATACCCCCGGAATTAATGATTATATGGGAAAAAGAAGTGTTCAGCTGAATGTTAAGGCCATTCGTGCGCCCGAAAATGAGATCCGCAGAAACCGGGCATTGTTGGAAGCTGCGGAAAAGGTTGAATGTCTTGATTATGATGAGGAATGGCTATATAATGGGATTAATAATCACAAGGTGAAAGCGGAGGATATCAAGCTTTGCAAGGAAGAGCTGGCCATTTTGTACCGGTATTTTAAAAAGTTTGGTAACCGCACCTTGGATCGGGCACAGCTGTTTCACCTGGCGAACGAACTAAGCCATGACAAGGTAAGGATGAACTATTTTAAGCTTTTGTCCGGTATGTTTATCTTCGATGAGCTGGATATTATCCGGTTTTCCTATACACCAAAGGGTGATTATGACCTTAAAATACCGCAAAACATTGAAAAGGTTTCTCTGGACGACTCAACCCTTTATACATTTTTACAGACGGTACAGCAGGTAGCAGAATAATAATGGTGATTACATGATTAAAGAGTACCAAAAGCTATTACAAAAGCTGGATTCTTTAGGAAAAGAATATAATATTGAGCTTATTGAAAAGGCATTCAGGTTTGCAAACGAGGCACATGAGGGACAGAAAAGATGCTCAGGTGATCCCTTTGTTATACATCCGATTCAAGTGGCCTGTATTCTTGCCGAATTGGAGATGGATACTACAACCATTGTGGCTGGCATGCTGCATGATACTGTTGAAGATACTTCTTTTACCTATGAAAATACGCTGAAACACTTTGGTGCTGAAATTGCAAATCTCGTTGACGGAGTTACAAAGCTGAACAAGCTGCCATATACAAACAAACAGGAAGTTCAGGCCGAGAATTTCAGAAAAATGTTTCTGGCCATGTCCAAGGATATCCGTGTGATCATCATCAAACTGGCTGATCGCCTGCATAACATGCGAACACTAAAGTTCAGGCCAAGAGAGAAGCAGATCGAAACTGCTCGCGAAACAATAGATATATACGCTCCTCTTGCTCACCGTCTTGGAATATACAAAATAAAGTGGGAGCTTGAAGACCTCTGCTTTCGATATTTAGACGAGAAAGCCTATTATGACCTGGTCGAGAAAATTTCTAAAAAGCGGAAGGAACGGGAAGAATATATTGCAAGTATTATTGCTACCGTATCGGATAGGGCGGGTAAATTAGGAATAGAATCACATATCGACGGGCGTCCGAAGCATTTATATAGCATCTATAACAAAATGAAGATCCAGAATAAGGATGTCGATCAGATTTATGATTTGTTTGCAATTCGGGTAATTGTGCATACCGTAAAGGACTGTTATGCGGTTCTGGGCCTGGTTCACGAGTTATATAAGCCCATGCCTGGTCGGTTCAAGGATTATATCTCCATGCCAAAGCCAAATATGTATCAGTCTCTGCATTCTACACTTATAGGGCCCGAGGGTATCCCCTTTGAAGTACAAATCCGTACGTGGGAGATGCACAAAGTCGCTGAGGTAGGTATTGCAGCGCATTATAAATACAAAGAAGGAATGAAGCAGGACGAACTTGACGGGAAACTCTCCTGGCTCAGACAGCTGCTGGACTGGCAGAAGGAAACACAGGATCCGGATGAGTTCATGGAGAATTTGAAGATCGATCTGTTTACCGATGAAGTTTTCGTTTTTACACCTAAAGGTGATGTTAAATGCCTGAAAGCAGGATCAACTCCCATAGATTTTGCGTATGCTATCCACAGCGCTATAGGCAACAGAATGATCGGGGCAAAGGTAAATGGCAAGATAGAAACCCTGGATCACGAGCTGGAAAACGGCGATATTGTTGAGATCATTACATCTTCAGCCAGTAAAGGCCCTAGCAGGGATTGGCTGAAAAAGGTTAAAACATCCCAGGCTCGGAACAAGATTAACCAGTGGTTTAAAAAAGAAAGAAGAGAAGAAAACATTGAGCGCGGCAAAGATCTTCTTGATAAGGAAATAAAGAAGCAGGGAATTAGCGCTCAGCTGCTGTTGAAACAGGATCTGATCGATTCTGCGCTGAAGAAGTATAATTTTCACGGAATCGAAGAGATGTATGCCGCTATTGGACTGGATGCGATCAGCAGCCGTAAGGTATTCTCCAGGCTGTATGAAGAATATAGAAAAACCCTGCCAGTGGATGAGCAGAAACAAATTCTTTTGGCAACCGGAAAAGAGAAGGAAAAGGATAGAAGGAAAAAGCAGCGCCAGATGCAGGAGAGCGGCGTTGTTGTCAAAGGGGTGGACAATTGCCTTGTTCGGCTTTCAAAATGCTGTAACCCGGTTCCCGGAGACAATATTGTTGGCTATATTACCCGGGGCAGAGGAGTGTCTGTTCATCGGCAGGATTGCGTGAATGTCGTGAATGCCATCGATGGAGACACCAGATTGATTGAAGTAAGCTGGTACAAGGGTAAAGCTGCATCCTACCAAGCTGAGTTGTCGATAAAGGCTCATGATCGCACGCAGATTCTGATGGAAATTACCAATGTCATCGGTGATGCGCGGATTCCATTACGGGCTATCAACGCCAGAACCACAAAAGACAATGTGGCAATCATGAATCTTACGGTGGAAATTACCGACACGGAGCAGCTGGAAAGGATTATCAACCGCATCAGAAGGGTTCCGGATGTGTTTGATATCACCAGAAGCCATACTTGATTTGAAATCCTGGCCTGGGCAAAGATGTAATGTGGGAAAAAAACACGGAGGATGATATGAGGGCAGTAGTACAACGGGTTTCACAGTCCAAGGTAGTTGTTGACGGGCAAACCGTCGGAAGCATCGAAAAAGGTCTGACAGTGCTTTTGGGGATAGGGAAGGATGACACTTCCAAAGATGTGGCATACCTTGCCAATAAAATTGTTAATTTACGTATTTTTGAAGATGAAAACGAAAAAATGAACCGGTCTGTCCTGGATGAGCAGGGAGAAATTCTTGTCATATCCCAGTTTACATTATATGGAGACTGCAGGAAGGGCAACCGGCCCAGCTTTATAAATGCGGCATCCCCACAGGATGCGAACAAGCTGTATCAGGAATTTGTACAGGTATTAAAGGATAATTACCCCTTGAAAGTAGAAACCGGTGTTTTTCAGGCAATGATGCATGTGGAAATTCATAATGAAGGCCCGGTTACGATACTGGTTGAAAGCAAGTGACATTTCAATCAATTCCGTGTTAAGCCAAAGCTTTATATATCCTATATTTGTCTGGAGGGTAAAGATGTTTATTGAATGTATTCCAAGTGGTTTGGTGCAATCAAACGTATACATGGTCTCAGGGAACGGAGAAGCGGTGATTATCGACTGCGGTTGTAACCCTGATACGATTCTTAATTTGGCGGGAAATAATATGTTGACCGTGAAACATGTCATATTAACTCATGGCCATTTTGATCATATTTACTATACTGATGCTCTGAGAGAAAAGGCTGATGTTCAGGTTCATATCCATGAAGCGGATGCCAATTGCCTGGTTGATCCTTATTTAAATGGAATGGCCCTTTTTCCTGTGAAAGGAACGAAGACCTTCCATCCTGCTGATCATCTTCTGAAAGATGGTGATATTCTGGAATGCGGTGGTTTAAGTTACCATATCATTCATACACCTGGTCATTCAAAAGGTAGTATCTGCATTCATGTGGGGAATGCCCTTTTTACAGGAGATACTCTGTTTCACACTTCTATTGGAAGAACGGATCTGCCAGGAGGTTCGATGGAGGATATTGAAAAATCCATACGGGAAAAGCTATACTCTCTTCAGGACGAAACAGCGGTGTATCCCGGGCATGGCGTTAAAACTTCCATTGGTTATGAAAAAAAACACAACCCTTATTACAGAATCAAGAAATGAGTTGTTTTCATAACGACGACTAAGACATTCGGTTCTGGTTCATTTGGTTGTTTGTATACTGGAGCAGGATGGGGAGAATATGTTTTTCATTCATTTACCCGATCTTTACCGGGTGGAAGCCAATTTGATCGTACGATTGTTTCTTCCCGAAAACGAATACGCTTATATTGCCGCAAGCAGCAAAGTCTTTGAGCTAAGTACATCACCAGAAGAGAAGGCTTCATGGTCGGCTCTTTTTCAATGCGACCAAAACCATACAACCGAAAAAAATAAGATTCTGTCCGCGAATGATATTCTGATGTGGTTTGATCTGAAAAAAGTGGCTGATGATATTATCCTGCAGGGGAATCTATCACAGAACAATCGACTGTTGTTTCGAGAAGAAATCCCTGTTCATCCGGTAAGGGCAGCATTACAGCAGGATATTAAAATGCCACTTAAATTAATGCTATACAAGGCTTTAAGTTTTTATACATGCAAAACACTCCCATGGGGAGTATTGACTGGGATCCGTCCGGTTAAAATTATAAACAAGCTATTGGGGCAGGGAGACGATATTGAAGAAGTCACCCGGCATATGCAGGAAAATTATCAGGTGTCCAAAGAGAAAGCACAGCTTTCAATTGAGGTTGCTCTAAATCAAAAGAAACTACTGAAACGAGCCCCCAATGCTATCAGTATTTATATCGGGATTCCCTTTTGCACCAGCCGATGTCTTTATTGTTCGTTCCCATCAGTTTCAATCCAGCATTACCAATATTGCATTCAGGATTATCTGGCATCACTGAAAAAGGAAATCATATGGGCAAGTCAATGGATACGAGGGAATGGTCTCTCGGTTGATACGGTTTACATTGGAGGAGGAACACCTACAGCCCTGTCGGTTGAGGAGCTAAAAATGCTGCTTGATAATATCGTTCAATCTCTTCCAATGTCCCAGGTGTGTGAATATACTGTTGAAGCGGGTAGGCCAGATACTATCAGTCGCGAGAAGTTGAAGGTTCTAAAAAGTTCGGGAGTTTCCCGCATTAGCATTAACCCTCAGACGATGCAGGATAAAACATTACAGTTGATCGGAAGAAACCATACAGTTGAACAGTTTGTTGAAGCCTTCCATATTGCTCGTGAGCAGGGCTTCCACAACATCAACTGTGATCTGATTGCTGGTTTGCCGGGAGAGTCGCTGGAAGACTTTATGGTTACAATCGATCAGATGAAGCAGCTTAGCCCGGAAAGCCTAACAGTGCACACCATGTCTGTTAAAAGAGCTTCCCGGTTGAATGAAAAAAGAGAACGATTTCCAAACACGTCAGATGACATTGTTGCTGCCATGATTCATTTGGCAAAAACATCCGCCAAAGAGATGGGGCTTGTGCCTTACTATCTTTACCGACAGAAAAACATTCTGGCAAACCTTGAGAACGTTGGTTATGCGAAACCCGGCTTTGAGGGAATCTATAATATTCTTATCATGGAGGAGGTTCAAAGCATCATTGCACTTGGTGCTGGAGCTGTGTCAAAAATCGTATTCCCCAACAACCGAATCGAGAGAGTTTTTAATGTTAAGAATGTAGAAGAATACATGAAGCGTATTGACCAAATGCTTCAAAGAAAGGAAAACCTGTTAAGATATTATGACGTCAATACATAATATCTTCGCAAAACATCACAACAACACTCTATCTCCATGGGTTTGGGAAATATAGCATTAGTTATCTTTTTTCCATTGAGCCAATGCGTCGGAAAGAGCGGTATTGATATTTTTGTCTGGTTCCTGCTGACGTAGAAATTGGTTCACTTCCTTCTTGTTTACCTGGGTTGATTTCCGCTTCCGGAAGTTATCCATTTTTTCCCGGTACCCACATACACAATAGAATGACTTGTTATCACCTTCACCACGGATCTCCATTTTCTTATGGCATTCTGGGCACCGGGCATTGGAGGTTTGAGAAATCATTTTACGAAAACCGCATTCCCTATCAGGGCAGACAAGCATTTTCCCCCGTTTGCCATTTACCTCAAGCAGGTATTTGCCACATTGACATTTTTCACGGGTGACATTGTCATGATTAAAGGTTTTATTACTTGTGACCACGTTTTGGACAAGCTTGGCCGCATAGCTTCTCATCTCATTGACGAATGCTTCCGCATTGGCTTTGCCCTTGCTGATATATGTTAGCTGCTGTTCCCATCTGCCTGTCATTTCAGGAGATTTCAAATCTTCTGGAACAAGGTTGACAAGTTGAGTGCCTTTGGATGTTGGATGGATTTCCTTCCCCTTGCGTTCAATATAAAAAGTATTAAACAATTTCTCAATAATATCCGCCCTGGTTGCAGGAGTGCCCAGACCACTGGAGCTTTCAAGCGCTTCCCGGAACTCTTTGTCTTCAACAAACTTACCCGGATGCTCCATCGCCGACAGCAATGTGGCTTCGGTATACCGAGCGGGTGGCTTGGTTTTCCCAGCAACCAGCCTAACTGGATCCATTTTCCCCTTCATACCTCTTTTCACATCAGGAAGAGACTGATCCCTTTCTTCGCTGTCATCTTCATCAGCAGAATCGCTTATAC
>LSQX01056602.1_pt2 | contig 14600 bp, 10 predicted proteins | sample 654561 | NCBI WGS metagenome assembly LSQX01 (sample SAMN04489861, study PRJNA283612) | anaerobic digester metagenome | isolation source: 4 biogas reactors fed with cattle manure at either 37C or 55C with and... | place: Denmark: Kongens Lyngby | collected 2014
AATGGAAGCAAATGCCCCCAAGAGAAATTCCTGGTTGATTTATGGAACATTATTTGTTCTTTTCGCGGTCCCTTTGACCCTTGTTATTAGAAAATTATTTAAATGAAGAGGATATTATTAGGGCTTTCTCCGCTCTTATTAGTCTTGTTATTGGCGGGAGGTGCTTTCTGCGTTTCAGCACAAAGTGAAGAAGAGCAGAGTACCAATTCACTGCCCCAGGCTTATACGGCAACCGGCTCGATGCTGGTTGTTGGCTCGCCGGCTCCGGAGATAACTCTAACCACTCTCTATAGCTTTACTCTGTACCGGACAAGAGATAATTGGAAAATACGGATGAAGACAGAAGAAAGCTTTGTGCAATTGGAAACAGAACAACATCCCTATACAAATGGGATTCCGCTGAGTGAATATGGTTTGATTTCTCCGACAAATTCTTATGAGCTGGGTATTCTTGAACCCTCTGATAGAGAAGATGAAAATGATAATTTTCTTGAACTCTATTCGCATGAGATTCCCGGCGGGCATGTAGTCCCGATCTGGTTCGCCTTTATAGGAGGATCCTATTTGGATCATTCGGGAAAGGGTGATATTGATACCCCTTTCTCACAGAGAGGAGAGTTTTTTGTGCAACGATCAACGCTGCCTGCGGAGTGGAAGTTTCATTCTTCGGATGCCCCATACCCGATGGTAGCTTCCTATGTGGATTATCCGGTAGAATACAAAAAAACGAAGAATCAAACCAATGCCTGCTACGAAGTCCAAAGCTGGACGAATGCTTTGGGGCAAAGTTTTCCCCAGATTGCACACGCCAGTCAGTACTTCGTTTCGGAGAGCCATTCGAGTACCAACTGCTGTGAACTCAAAGTTGAAAGCATCAAACCGGGTGTTCCCGAACATATTTTCCAATTTGAGGCTCCGCCAAAGACTCAAGTGTACGATTTGCGAATCTTGTCGGAAGATAATAAGACTCCTGTCCTCTACGATTACTACTCTAAGACAGGAGGGATGAGGTCTATAGAGACCATACTGGCGGACCCAAGATTTCATGATCTGGCCGACCAATGCCAAAATGGAAGCAAATGCCCCCAAGAGAAATTCCTGGTTGATTTATGGAACATTATTTGTTCTTTTCGCGGTCCCTTTGACCCTTGTTATTAGAAAATTATTTAAATGAGAAAGAAATTATAAATGAAAAGGATTTTTGAAGCAATTAAGAACATAAAGAACAGTTCCCGGCCTGTTCCTGAGGAGGGGGATGTCTCGGATGTTTATGGCGGACCGATCTGGCCCTATCTTCTAATTTATAAGCTCTGGTATTTAGGGCTTCTCATGGTGATCATCTGGCTGTGGCCGGAGATGAACCGCGACGCCTTCTTCGGCAACATGGCCCGCTGGCCCCGGGTAGGTGAGATCGTCTTCGGGAGCTACCTGACCACCTGGGATGGCGCCCATTATATGAGCATTGCCGAGCAGGGGTATATCCCCGGGAGCCCCTCTTGCGCCTTCTGGCCGCTCTGGCCCTTTATGATGAGGATCGGCTCCTGGCTGACCGGCGGCAGTTGCCTCATCAGCGGAATGATTCTCAGCAATCTGTTTTCCTTTTTTGGCCTTCTCTGGTCGCACCGGCTGGTGGAAATTCATTTCGGTCGCCGCCTGGCGAACCGGACTTTGCTGCTCATGATCTTTTACCCCGGCGCTCTCTTTTTTCAATTTCCTTATACCGAATCGCTTTTTCTCTTCCTGATGACGGGTTTCCTGCTCTCACTGGAAAACCGCAATTGGTTCATGGTCTACCTCCTGGGGCTCCTTTTGCCGGTGACCCGCTCGGTCGGGCTTTTCCTGTTGATTCCCCTGGTCTGGTATTTCTGGGTTTGCCTCAAGAATGAGAAGGAGCTGGGCCCGGGGATGAAGAGCCTTCTGCTCACCGTACCGCTGCAGGGCTTTCTCATCTACCTCTTCTGCATGAGTATGGCCACCGGCAACGCTCTGGAGGCGTTCCAGGTTCAGTACCACTGGGGGACGAACAATGCGAACAACCTCTTCGACCTGCCCAAGTTTATCCTGGCCTTTCCGGAAATTTATAACTGGCATGACTATAGCGGCTCGCTCCTGGACCGGCTCGTGTTCGCCTACTCGCTCCCTCCGCTATTTATCTTGTGGCGCTATAAGCGCGACTGGTTCTGGCTGGCGGTGGTGCTCTGTATTTTCCCGGCGATGATCGCCACCTATATCTCCTATGTACGGTATCTGGCGGTGGCGTTTCCGGTTTTCCTGGGCTGGGCCCTGATGTTCGATTCCTTGCGCTCTCGCTACTCGCTGCTAACCATCTACCTGGTCTTGATAGGTCTCCATGCGGTGCTCCTCTGGCGCCACATCAATTTCCTCTGGGCCGGCTAGCGGGAGGGGTCTCGAGTGGTTTGAAACCATAGGCGCGGAGGAAACGGGCGGTCGGAGCCTGAATTTCGATTCTTTTTTTCTGGAATGGGTCTTCGTAGCTCAGATAAGTGGCTCGCAGTGCCAGGGTTGCCCCTTTCTTGCCATAAAGAGTATCGCCGACAATGGGAAAAGCCGAGGCCTGCAAGTGAACCCGAATTTGATGGGTCCGGCCTGTCAACGGGATAGCCTCAATGAGAGCCCGCTTGCCGTTATCGGCCAGAACACGGAAACGGGTGAACGCCTCCTTCCCCTCACGCTCATCCACGACGGCGCGGACTCTCCCCTCTTCAAAAGCTTTGAGCCCTCCCCTGCCCGGCGCGCTTTTACGAGGCGGCACCTTCTCGCTCAGCGGCAAAGCGCACTCCCACTCACTCTGCGAAGGAACCCCCTCCACGACGGCGTAGTACCGTTTTTGCACCGTGCGTCCCTCAAAAAGCGCACTCAGCGCCGAGAGCACCGCCGGATTGCGCGCCATGAGGAGAACCCCGGAGGCGTCCGCATCCAGCCGGTGAATGTAGCGGATGAACTTGAGGTTTCGCGACTTTGCCCAGAAATCCCTGCCCATGAGTGAAGACTCCAGCGCCAGTTGCAAATTGCGCGAAGTGTGGACCCATGTATTGGGGGCAAGCATCCAGCCGCTGGGTTTATCCAGCGCCAGCACGTTGCGGTCCTCATAGAGAATCGGTATTATCGCCCCGTTGCTGAGCTCGATCTGTTTCGGTTTCGCCATTTTTCTAGACTGTGATCGGTCTGTTACCCAGAGTGGCGCTGATGGATTGAGCGCTCTGGCGGGCCCAGCCATCCGCCTCCAGAAGCGCCTCAAGGCAGGGGTGATCAATGCGCGAGTGAGCCTGCATCACTTTTTCCACAAGGGCCGCTATCTGGTCAAAACGTATCTGCCCCTCGATAAAAGCCTGCACCGCAACCTCATTGGCGGCGTTCAGGACCGCCGGCAACGTCCCCCCCTCCTGGCCGGCCTGCCGCGCCAGCCGCAGTGAGGGGAAGCGCTCCTCATCGGCATCCTCAAAGGTCAAGGTACCGATTGAAGAAAAGCGTGTCTGGACCCGATCATTCGGGATTCTCTCGGGCCAGGTCAGAGCATACTGAATCGGCAGGCACATATCGGGGGTGCTCATCTGGGCCAAAATCGAACCATCCACGAACTCCACCATGGAGTGGATAATACTCTGCGGATGAACGACTACCGATACTTTATCCATCCCCATGTCAAAAAGCCAGCGCGCCTCAATCATCTCCAGCCCCTTATTGAAAAGCGTGGCGGAATCAAGCGTTATCTTGCGGCCCATCACCCAACTGGGATGCTGCAGCGCCCGCTCCAGCGTGATGAGCGGGAATTCCTCTTTGGGTGTATTGCGGAAGGGGCCGCCTGAGGCGGTCAGAATGAGGCGGCGGACCGATTCGGGTTTGTGCCCTTCCAGACACTGGAAAATGGCGGAGTGCTCGCTATCGACCGTCAGCACGTTGACTCCACACTCACGGGCCAGATTCATGACGATTTCACCCGCCACAACAAGTATCTCTTTGCTGGCCAGCGCGATATCTTTGCCCGCACGGATCGCCGCCAGTGTCGGCTTGAGACCGGCGGTTCCGACAATCGAGACCAGCACGATATCGGCCTCCGGCATCGTGGCCAGCTCAATCAACCCCTCTTCGCCAGAGTAAATACGGGTCTCCGAGCCAAACTCGCTCCGGAGCTTCCGGGCATCTTCGGGCGATTGAATACTGGCGGCCAGCGGCTTCAAGGTGCGAATCTGCTCGGAAAGCAGCCCGATATTGCATCCGGCCCCCAGCCCCACCAGCTCCAGCCGGTCCGATAAATCTTGTACAACCTTCACCGCGCTCGTGCCGATGGAGCCTGTGCTCCCCAATAAAACAACCTTCTTCATTAAACTTCCTTCAAAACTTTTTCTCTTTCTGCCTTACAGAATCACATGCCTCAGATAGAGATACATGATCGGAGCATTAAATAAAATACTGTCCAGCAGGTCCAGCATCCCGCCGATACCCGGTAAGAAAGAGCCCGAATCCTTGAAACCGGCCTCCCGCTTGAAGAGCGACTCGATGAGGTCGCCCACGGCAGCGGTGATACTCAAAATGAACCCCAGAAAAAGTGCGTGAGCCAGCGTCATGCCAAGCATCCGCCCCGCAAAAAAATAATAGAAACAGACGCTCCCAGCCAGAGAAAAAAGAACGGCACCACCCAGCCCCTCCCAGGTTTTGCCCGGGCTGATACGCGGAATCACCTTGTGCCGGCCGATCAGCGAGCCGACCAGATAGGCCCCCATATCGCTGAACTTGGTCACGAGAATAAAATAAAAAACGTAGAAAATACCCGAAACGCCTGTGAAAAAATAGATTTTCTGTACAAAGTTCAGCAGCCAGGGGATATACATCACCCCCAGAAACGTAATCGCCACCGAGAGCACCCCCTGCGGATTAGCGCGCGCAAAGAGCTGCCGGATGCAGAGCCCCAGCAAAAACAGAACCAGAAAAGCGGTCTCGAAGTCATTCACTCGCGAGTGAGCCGCATTCTTCCCCCAATAGGAGGCCAGATAATAGTAGGTGCTGCCCAGCAGGATGAGACCGCAGAAGATACCGATCAGCCGGAAAGGCTGATGCCCCCCGGTAGAGGCGATCTTGTAAAACTCCAGAAGCCCCAGAACCGATAACCCCATTAAGAGCAGCACAAAAAGCCACTCCCCCACGCAGCAGCCATGAAGCAACGCCGGCGAAAGTACCACCGTCCAGAGCAAAAGCGTACTGACGGAACGATAAAGAAAGACCTTCCCCCTGGAAGGTTTGGCGCTTGCCACCACGGCATTCTCTTTGGGCTCTTTCATATTCGGCTCTCTACTACCAAGACTCTCTACGGCTAAACACGAAGGAGTTTTCCAACGGGTTCACTTTCACGTGAGTGAGAATAACCTCTCCGCAAACCATTGTCCAGCCAACAACTTCTATTCTCGCTGGCGCCTGTTTTCGAGACAATGCGGGGTAAGGAACCACGGATAGACACGGATAAACACGGATGTTTTGGGGAGGGTGGTTCAAGGGGCAGTACGAAAAAAACCGCAAAACTCAGGACAAAACCGTAAAGATTTCGACAAATGTCCCTCATTATTTCTGAAACCACTTCACTTATCCGTGTCCATCGGTGTTCATCCGTGGTACTAATTTTTTAAAAATCCCTTTACAAAATGAAGAAGGGAGTTATTCTGGGGAGTGGTAACGTTTAATCTAAATTTATAGAAACTCAAAAGAAAAAAATGAAGGCGAAAAACAAATCCAATTCAAGTGTCGTTGCGTGCTTCATCGCGTCGTTCATCCTTCTGGTATCTCTTCTGGTGTTACCAAAAGTGCAGGCAGCAGCCGGTGATACATTCACTCTGGACGGGCTGATATACACGGTTCAAACGGAAGACCCAGCCGCCCAAACGGGGACGGTTTCTGTTCAGGCAGAATCCAAAGAAATATCCGGTGATGTTGTAATTCCCTCCTCGGTCATTAATGGGGAGATCAACTATTCAGTGACTCTTATTCCGGATGAAGCATTCCGGGAATGCTTCAGTCTGACCGGCATCACAATTCCAAAGTGTGTCGCTGCGATTGGGAACCTGGCATTCATCAGATGCAGCGAGCTGACAAACATCATAATCCCGGACAGTGTTGCTGAAATTGGATTACTGACATTCTATGGTTGTGATAAACTGCCTCCCGTCCTGTTTAGTACCGGCAAGAAAATACTGGTTCGTTACTCTAAGGAAAATACGGCTGAGAAATATTCTATTCCGGATACGGTCACTTATATTGCCGCCGGTGCATTCATGGAATGTAGCAACTTAACAAGCATAGAAATCCCCGACAGCGTCACCGAAATTGGATCTTTGGCTTTTCATAATTGTAATAAATTACCACCCATCTTGTTCAGCAAAGGAAAAAAGATATTGGTTCGCTATTCACTCTCGAATAAGGATTCTTCTTATAATATTCCGAATACGGTTACCTATATTGCCAGCAGTGCATTCCAGGGTTGTAGCACTCTGACAAACATTGTTATCCCAGACAGTGTCACTCATATTGGATTAGGAGTTTTTGAAGGATGCAGCAATCTGACAAACATAGCAATCCCCGATAGTATTACTGAAATTAGGGGACAGACATTCCATAGATGCAGCAAGCTGACAAGCATCATCATCCCAAACAGTATCACTGCGATAGGGGAAAAGGCATTCAGAGGATGTAGCACGCTGACGGCCGTTTATTTCGAAGGGAATGCGCCGAAGTTACTGGGAAGAGCTGCATTTGATGATCCATCCGTTATCTATTACAAGCCCGGCAGTACAGGATGGACAGATACTTGGGATGGTAGACCGACAGAAAAATGGGTAGAGTAATCTTCTGAGATTACAAAGTCCTCACAGAGCCGAAGACGCAACTATGTTTTCGGCTCTTTTTTATCACCACGAATGGACGCAAATGCTTTTTGTCCATGCCTGATTATTGTTCGTTGATGTCTGTCTGTATTTCCATCAGCTCTTTTTAAAAATAAATATTGTATTTCTATGAGTTATAGTATATAATTGGTTTTGAGTTGGATACTAGCATCCAACTCAAAAAAGGGTCCATATCTATACACAAAATTAGAAAGGAACAAGTAGGATAGGATAAGAAGAATGATGAGGACAGATTTAATGATATGCCTTGCCATATCTTATATGATTGGTGCAGGAGGTAGATTAGCTACCATGGTTCAACGAAACGAAAATAGAAAATATTCCAGTCCTGGAGTAAACGAATTTCAATTTTATAAAACGAAACGACTGTCAGCATTATATGTAGTTTTATAAAAATAATCTAGTTTAATTATTAAAATAAATACACAAATAAAATAAATTAATATATATTTAATATGGATAAAAATAAAAAAGAAACTAATGAAAATCATAAAGCAGCCGCGACAGACCTTAGTAAAATCAATCGGGGTATTGAGGCCGTCAAACGGCTGACTGGGCGGTCCATTATTGAGGAGATCAAACAAATTAAAGTTCCACCTGACTCAATCTTTCCTTCGTGTTTGAAGGCAAGTAATTTTATAAAAATGTCTGAAAAAGTTAATCAAAAACTTTTAGTTGCCAATCAAAACTTTCTGGAGTTAATAAAAAAGAACTCCATAGCAAATATTTTAGAAGCTTCTAAGGCTCTACATCAGTCATGGCTTGATAAGATGAAGCCCCTCCACCAATACTTATCACAACCTCTGGCATTACAACTTCACTCATCCGTCAACAAAACCCTGTGTGATATCTCCCAGCGACTTGCATTAACTGAACAGTTTATGACAGGGATCAGTTTTGAAGCAATAAGTAGTCGGTTTCAAGTCAAGATGTCAGTAGTTTCGAGACTTGAAAGTTCAATAGCCCAAGTGGCTACCTCGTATGCGAAGCTGACAGAATCTCTGCAGAATATATCGGACATCACACGTTTGCCTTCCTTTGTTTTACCAAGTGCCACTCGTGAGATATTTACCACCGGCATCGCTCTTAAGGCCTTTTATGGTGAGAGAGAAAGGGACGACGCCGAAACCGAAATACAACGCCAGCTTGTCGGCCTGGCGGAGCAGGAAACATCAGATTGCTTAGCCCTTCTTGAGTTATATAATCCGTTGCTCGCTACTCCATATCGTGGCGCTCGTGAAGCACTGCGTAGTAATAATCCCGACCGATCAAGACACGTCCTTGTTTCACTCAGGGAGTTGTTTGCCAATTTACTCAGGGAGTTGGCACCCGATTATTCCGTCATTGCATGGATTCCGGGGGTAGCTAATCAGAAGGGTTTGTTAGATAATAAAGGGAAACCAACTCGACGAGCTAGGGTGCGTTATCATTGTCGAAATTTCAGGAGCGATCAACTGTCCGGCTTCGTAGCAAGCACCACAATATCCTGTGGAGAGTTGTTTGACTTATTTAACAAAATTCATAAGTTGGTAATTCCAATGAACGATGAAGAGCTTGAGGCTATTTTTCTCAGGACTAGTTCGTGGCTGAAATTCATGCTTCAAATTTATATGAATAATAATCACAGGTAAACAGAAGGCGATTATGTAAAAAGACTTGGTTCATATCCTGTGGTATCAACGCCAAACGCGAAAGGAATGTCAAGAAAGACAGTGTATACCTTGACTACGCCTATTAGGCGTAAAGCAAGGGCGTATTGCCTCAAAAATAGAGCGCACCGGAGCGGCGAGAAAAACATATCCGTGCGTGACAGACCCTCACCGGCTGAGCTATCCTTCTGCCAGAGCGTATTACAAAAATATGCCTTCCCCTGCCCCCGCCGGAGGGACCTCCAATTAGATGAATTGCAGATGGATGAAAAGCATGAGTAAACTAAAGACGGTAGATATCTGCCAAACCGACATGACACTGAGAGAAACAGAGCAGGCCATTAAGCTCATTAAAGACACCTTCGAAATCAAACTGGCACAGGCGCTCAACCTGGAGCGTATCTCTGCCCCGCTTTTTGTACGGGCTGAAAGCGGACTCAATGATGACCTGAACGGTGTGGAGCGGCCGGTCTCTTTCGACGTCAAGTTTGATGGCTCAACCGTCGTGATTGTTCATTCATTGGCCAAATGGAAGCGAATGGCGCTCAAAGCGTATGGCTTCACCGAGAATGAAGGCCTCTATACCGATATGAACGCCATCCGCCGCGATGAAGTGCTCGATAGCCTCCACTCAATCTATGTCGACCAATGGGATTGGGAGCGGGTCATCACACCCCGGGAGCGCACCCTCACCTACCTCAAAGAGACGGTGAAAAGAATCTCCAGTTGCATCTGCGATACGCTCGATGAAATAAAGGAAGCCTTCCCCCAACTCCAGACCGAGCTGAAAGAAGAGGTTTTCTTCATCAGCTCCCAGGAGCTCGAAGACCGCTATCCCGAGCTCAGCCCGAAAGACCGCGAAAGAGCCTGTGCCCGAGAACATGGGACGATTTTCATTACCGAGATCGGTGACAAGCTCAGAAGCGGCATCCCGCACGATGGCCGCGCTCCGGACTACGACGACTGGACCCTGAACGGCGACCTGCTCTACTGGAACGAGATTATCGAAGATGTCTTTGAAATCTCCTCCATGGGGATACGTGTCGATGCGGCCGCACTGAAGAGCCAGCTCGAAAAATCCGATACCACCGACCGGATGAAATACCCCTACCATCAAAAAATCGCCAACGGCCAGCTCCCACTCACCATCGGCGGCGGCATCGGCCAGTCGCGGCTCTGTATGTTGATGCTCGGCAAGGCGCATATCGGGGAGGTGCAGGTCTCCATCTGGCCCGAGGATATGCTCCGGGAGTGCAAGGAATCGGGAATGATCATTCTCTAAAATTTATATCTTTCTCAAGACAGCTTCTGAAGGGGCGGGAGGAGTTCCTGCCCCTTTGGTTTTTTCGCTTCGGCAAATACTTCTTTCTTTTTCAATCCTCTTTGGGCTAGACTGCTACAGTTATTTGAAATAAATAGCGATAACGAAATAAAAAATGAAAGCAATCCAGAAGCTGGGCAGTATCCTTTGCGGGGTTCTCCTTTTGAGCAATATCACGGTCGCCAGCGCCGATTCACACAATAACCCCGTTATCTGGGCCGACGTCCCCGATGTGGCAGTGATCCGGACCGGAGACACCTACTACATGAGCAGCACCACCATGCACCTCTGCCCGGGGCTCCCTATCATGAAGTCCAGGGACCTGATTAACTGGGAGATGGTCTCCTATGCCCATAACGTGCTGGGGCAGGAGGACGCCCTCTGGCTGCGCAACGGAAAAAGCGCTTACGGCAACGGCTCCTGGGCCAGCAGCCTCCGCTTCCACGACGGCACCTACTACGTCAGCACCTTTGCCCAGACCACCGGCAAAACCTACATCTTCAAAACCAAAGACATAGAAAACGAACCGTGGGAAGAGATTTCCTTTCGCCCGATGCTCCATGACCACTCGCTCCACTTTGAAGAGGATGGGCGCGCCTTCATGATTTACGGCAGCCACAATATCCGCATCAGAGAGCTGGAAGCCGACCTCTCCGGAGTCAAGCAAGGGGGCATCGACCAGATTCTGGTCCCCAACGTCTCGGACGTCACCGGCAAAAGGACGGGGCTGCCGGCGGAGGGCTCGCACTTCCGTAAAATCAACGGTAAGTATTACCTTTTCAACATCACCTGGCCCCCGGGTGATATGCGGACCCAGACCGTTTTCCGCTCCGATAACCTCCTGGGCCCCTATGAAGGGAGGGTCGCTTTCGCTTGCGAAGGCATCGCTCAGGGCGGACTCATCGATACGCCCGAGGGCAAATGGTATGCGCTCCTTTTTGGCGACCGCGCCGCCGTCGGCCGCATCCCGTACCTCGTCCCCGTGGAGTGGGTGGATGAATGGCCCGTGCTGGGCAAGGAGGGCAAAGAGCTGCCGCCGCTCGATATAGAGGTAAAGCGCGACCCGATCCCGGCCTGCGTTGCCTCCGATGAATTCCACCGCGCCGAAGGTGAACCGCCCCTGCCCTTGCAATGGCAGTGGAACCATGCCCCCGATAACGCCAACTGGTCGCTCACCGCACGGCCGGGCTGGCTCCGGCTCACCACTTCCAGAACCGACGCAGATATCCTTTCAGCCCGCAACACGTTGGGCCAGCGCACCTTTGGGCCACGCTCCTCGGCCTCCATTGCGCTGGATATCCGCAATATGAAGCCGGGCGACGTCGCCGGACTCTGCGCTTTCCAGAAATTTTACTCCTATGTGGCGGTGAAAAAAACGGAGCGGGGAGCCGAGTACGTCATGATTCGCCACGAAGCCGAAGAACCGCTCCAGGTGGAAGCGCTCCCTTGTCCCGGTGAACTGGTCCACCTCAAGGTTGAATGTGATTTCCGCAAACACCCCAACCTCGCCACCTTTTTCTACAGCTCCGACGGTAGCGACTGGAAACCAATCGGCAAACCGGCCCAGATGCACTACACCTTGCCGCACTTCATGGGATACCGCTTCGCGATCTTTAACTTCGCGACGGAGACCCCCGGCGGCTTCGTCGATGTCGATTACTTCAGGGTCGGAATTCCGGAAGAAACGGAAGCGGCCCCATAAGAAAGCCGCCTCAACCCCATAATGCAAACGGGAGGCCACCCCGCAGGATGACCTCCCGTTTTGTTTTAATCTCAGCCGCGAGGGCCGAGGGCGCTGCCTGCTACTCCAGGTTCACCTTGAACGTATAGGTGCCCGATTCCAGAACGGCAGATTTATCCGAAAACTCCTGCATACAGTCGGCTCCCAGGAGCCCCTTATGAAGAATCACCACGCCTTTGACTTTGCAGAGCGTCTTCCCCTTCTCACGCACCTGGCTGATCGGGACAGGGAACTTCATCAGCGCCGAGCAATTGGGCGGGACGGTAACCGTTGTGGTCATCACGCCATCCTCCACTTTCCAGTTGCTGACGATCTCGCCCTGAAGTGAATTGTAGGAGCTATCCACGCGGCTCAGCTCTCTGCCCGGCAGGTAGCCCGGCTCAATCACGAAACCCTGGAAGCCGTTGCCGCCCGGGTATTTCAGGCTCTTGATGCCGCCCAGTCCTTCGATGAACCAGTTACCGACATAAAGATAGGAGCTGTGCAGACGCGAGTGCCCTTCCGATTCATCCCAGTTCTCGATCAGAGTGGTCGCGCCACGGTTGAGGAGCATATCGCCCCAGCCCGGGTAATCGGTCGCCGCGACCATCGGGTAAATCAGGTCATTGCGGCCCGCATACATCAAAGTCCGGAAAAGAAACGCTCCACCGGTGATGCCCGCATCGATATGGCCGCGGGTGAGGATATCCTTTTCCAGATGCTTCCAGACGGCAGCTTCCTGCTCCGCATTGGGGACTCCGGCCAGAAGCGCCATTGCCTGATACGCCTGCCGGCCACTGATATAGGTCCCCTTGCTCGGGTCAAACCACTTTGCATTGACCGCCTGGCGAACCTCCTCGGCACGGGCACGGTATGCCTTTGCATCCTCCGGATGGCCGAGAATATCGCCAATCGTGGCGGTCAAATTCAGAATGTAGACCCAGTAGCAATCGTTGAGGCACTGATTTTCTTCCTGGGTGCCGCCGCCGGTCGTTCCGGGAGGGAGCCAATCGCCCAGCTTATCCCAGAATTCGCCCCACGGGACGATCAGGTTATCCTTGGAATTGGCCTCCAGGAAGCCGAGCCATCTCTTCATGTGCGGGTAGCACTCGCTCAGAATCCGCTCATCGCCATACTGCAGGTAAATCTCCCACGGCATACAGATAATGAAACCGCTCCAGGTGGGTCCGCCGCCGCCGATATAGGTCGGAGCGGTGTGGTAGAGATAGCCATCCTCACGCTGGTTATCGCGCCAGTCATCGGCCCACTTGTTGTAGAAGGCCCCCAGGTCGTAGTTACCGACGGACATATTGATCGTCGCGTTACCGTCGCCGCCATAGCCCAGCCGTTCACGCTGCGGGCAATCGACAACGTAGCCGCCCAGTGCCAGACTGTCAAAGGTCCAGAGCGCCGTATCGTAGATCATATTGAAGAGCGGGTGGTCGCAGTCAAAGTAGCCCACGCGCTCATAGCCGGTGGTCACTACGTTTCCGATAACCTCCTCCGGTTCAGGCAATTCATCCACGCCGTCAATATAAATCCAACGGCCGGAGTTGTAGTTAAAGTGATGCGTAAAGGTTCCTTCACCACTGGGGCCCATCACGTAGGCCGAGCACATGCCGAAATAGACACGCAGGTCAGGCCTCTCGGACCAGGTCATCTTGATCTTGGTGCCCGGGGCGGCTTTGAGCGGGATTTGCGTCCAGCCGCTGAAGTTCTTACCCATATCGATCTTGACCACTCCGTCATCCAGCCGCTCCACGCTGATGGCATGGAAGGCGGGCTCCATCAGGATATTACCTTCAAGCTTTTCTGCGCTCACGCGGATATTCTGCGGCTCATAAACCGTGGCCGCTTTCCAGGAACTGTCATCGAGCTCGGGGGTATTCCAGCCGGGGAGCTCCTGATTGGCGTCATAGAGATCGCCGCCGAACTGGTGCCATATCCACTTGCCCAGGAGATAGCTCGGGCTGGAGTGGGTCTTCCAGCTTGCATCGGTCAACCAGCGGGTCATCTCCCCTTCGCCAAAGGTGAGATCGGCCTGCGCCATCACAATCGGTGTGCGGGGACGCTCAGGGATATTGAACTCGGGGAATCCAGCCCAGCCGACTCCCAGCCAGAAGACGACCGCATTCTTGCCTTTCTGTAAGTACGGGGCGATGTCATAGGTCTTATAGCGGACATGGTTCTTTTTCAGGTCCGAGACATGCGGGCTCAAAACCTCATCTCCCACCTTCTCCCCGTTGACATAGAGCTCATGGTAACCGGCCGAGGCGACATGAAAGAGCGCCTGACTGGGCAGATTATTCAGCTCATAGGTCTTGCGAATCCACGGATTGGACATGCACGGCTCAAAGATATCGTCTTTGGGCTCAAAGAGTTCTCCAGAGCCAAGCCAGGAGGCCTCCCAGTCGTCCAGCTTCATCGGCCCCATCGCCCAGAAAGCGGCATCGCTCCAGCGGCTCCATTTACCGCCCTGGTCCGCAATCCGCACTCGCCAAAAGCAATCCATCGGGTAGCTCAGCGGCGCTCCCTCGTAATCGATATGCGTGGAGAGCGGGCTCTCGACCTTGCCGGTATCCCATAGATCGGGGTCGTTCTTCAGGAGCAGCGCCTTGGTACTGGCGACCTGTATCTGATAAGCGCTTTGCTTGAGGCCGCGCGCTTTTTTGCTTTTACCCTCGACCTTCCAGTACAGGCGCGGAGTATCCAAATCCATTCCCAGGGGGTTCTTCAAATACTCGCAACGCAAGTCCCCCGGGCGAACATCGGAAGAAAAGAGGCCCGCTTGAGAACTGGCCACCGCTCCGATCAAGACCGCCCCAAACAGAGCGGCCTTTCCCAAAATAATCAATTTTCTGAACCTCATACGGCTACAAGCTTAACCAAACAAACCCCCTTTGTCCAACTCCTATTTGCCGGTAGCCGGCCCAAATCACAAAATCTTCCCCAGCCTCCACATCTTCCAAATCTGATAAAGCACCGAAACAAAAATCACC
>LSQX01197476.1_pt2 | contig 14600 bp, 11 predicted proteins | sample 654561 | NCBI WGS metagenome assembly LSQX01 (sample SAMN04489861, study PRJNA283612) | anaerobic digester metagenome | isolation source: 4 biogas reactors fed with cattle manure at either 37C or 55C with and... | place: Denmark: Kongens Lyngby | collected 2014
GTGGGCGACAGACGGCTTCTCTGTCAGGTCCTCTGTCTTTTCGGTCACCGCCTGGATGCGGGCCCGGAGCTCTTCCACGCGCGCCGCTGCCTGCTCCTCCTGCCCGGTAGCCACGCCAACAAGCTCGATGTCATGCAGGACGTCGCTGATCGTCTCCGGGTTGAGAGAGACGACGGTCATCCCGAGAGCTCGCAGACGATTGACCACGTCTTCAGTGTTGCCGAGCGCGGCAAAGATCAGGTCAGGATCGGCCGCGAGCACCCGCTCGATACTGATGGTGCTGTATCCGCCGACCTTCGGTTTATCGGCGGCTGCTGGAGGATAGTTGCAGTAGTCGGTGACACCGACGATCCGGTCCTCAAGACCAAGGTCATACAGGATCTCGGTGTTGGAGGGTGCAAGCGAGACGATCCTCTGCGGTACTCCCCGGATGGTAACGGTCTCCCCGAAGTCGTCGGTCACCGTCACGATTCTTTCTCCGGTGTCTGTTGCCACCGGGGTGGGTGTTCGGGCCGGGGTTGTGGTCGTAGCAGCAGCGGTTGTGGGGTCCGGTGTGGTCGTAGCAGGTCGCGGCTGCAGGGTCTCTGAAGGGGTCACCGGGTATGGTTTTCCGAGGAGTGCAGGGATTGCATTCGCCGTCATACTGCAGGGGTTATCGGTCACGTAAGCGGTGTGGCGGAACGATCCGTCGGGGTTCTGCAGGCTGATGAGGTGGTCAACCACACTCGTCTCACCCACTCTCCACTCTGCAGGGTTGCCTCCTGCGGCAACAATACCCTGGATGACCCAGGCATCTGATGCGGAGTTTGAAGCGCTTGTTCCCCCGTAGTGGAAACCACCGTCCTCAAGCTGCTCTCCTTTGAGGTACGCGAGCGCGTCCTGCACAACAGCTGCATCGGGGGAGACGCCTGCCGCTGCGAGCGCTTCAAGTGCGGCGCCCGTGTCGTCCGGGTCGCTCTCGGCACCCGGCGTCCACGGGAAACCTCCGTCGGCATTCTGCTGGGATGCCAGCCATGCGGCCGATGCATCGGTGTCTTCTCCGACCGAAGCGAGAGCAATGATCGTCCAGATGGTCGTGAAGACATGGTCTCCTGCCTGGCCGCCGGGTTTCACCCGGGATTTCAGTTCCGCGACGTAGTCGGTTCCGCAGAAGGAACGGGGGTCTTCTCCGACCGCGACCAGCGTCAGGAGAGTGCGGGCGATATCAACAGTTCCTCCTTTTGCCATGATCTCATCGTTCATCGACCTGAGGTAGTCGATGGTCGAGTTACCGTCTTTCACCCACTCCCGCGGATCTTCGCCTGCGGCGACGGCTGCCATGATCGCCCACGATGATGTGCCGGGACTGCTCTCGCGCCCCACTTCACCAAAACCGCCGTCACTCTTCTGGCAGTCACGGAGGTAGTCCAGGGAGGTCTGGATGGTGGGGTCACCCGGGCTCAGGGGGTAGGCGGCGCAGGAAGCGACGCAGAGGAGGAGTATGATCAGGATGCTTATGCTATGTTTCATGGTTGTCTTCTCCGTTTGATAATGAGGTATACCGTTCCGATGAGCAGGATCGCACCTACCGCGGCGATGATGAGCGGTGACGAGAGAGAAGGCGATGATCCTGCAGGTGTTCCTGCAGCAGCAGGTGTATCAGGGACGGTAGAGGTGACGGCGGCAGCCACCCCGTCCTGTACCGCAGGTGCCGCCGTGACCGCCAGCAGGCCGAAGACCGAGAGGCCACCGGGTGAGACCGCCTCGACGATCAGGTTCCCGTTCTCATCGGTTCCAGCAATCCGGGTTTCGAGCATCTGGTGTGTGCCATCCTCTGCGGACCGTGCGATCCTGAGGGCATCCACGCCACCATGCTCTTCCACCCATCCTGGGTTTATGGTCATACGGATCACCGCTCCGGCGATATCTTCACCATTTTCCAGGTTCGTTCGCGTGACAGTAACGGTGTAGGCAAGAGCAGTGATCTCTTCATTCTTCTCTGCGGCAGCAAGAGTGAAAGCGTTTTCTACTGTTGCGTCCGGGGTGGCGTTAAAGGCTATATCGAGCCTGCCGTCAGCTGCCGGGATACCGGTGAGGTTCAGGTCCAGCGATACGGCGACAGTCCCCACGCCCGCGATCTCTGTGGATATCGGGTTGACCGTCGCGGTGACGCTTTCTATGAGACCTTTTGCCACGCCGTTCTTCTCGTCGATGTTCCTTGCGGCGATGGTCAGCACCAGGCTGCTTCGGTTGATCTTGAGGGTGTTTCCTGATATGATGACCTCTTCTCCGGATGCGGCCGGGCTGGTGGTGTCGATCGAGAAGGTCTGGCCCCATTCTCCGAGCTCGACGGTGGCTCCGGCTGGTAGCCCGAGGAGGAGGGACCCTGATCCCGGCTCACTGTCGCCCTGTTGCGCGACGCTGGTTGTGGCGCCCGTTGAGCTGGAACCGCCGCCTGAAGAACCAGAGCCTGAACCACTGGATGACCCCGGGATCACGACCTTGATGGAGATGACGTCCTGCGAGGTCTCCGGGGTTGAACTCATACTTTCGCTCCAGAAGAAGACGACGTTATCGCCGTCTTTGACCGTGTACGCATTGGCACCGACGCCGGGACTTTCGCCGTTTACCTGGTACATCCAGCCTTTTGTCCCTTCGTTCTTTTTGCCCTTAATGGAGTCGATGAAGAGCGACCCGTACTGCTGGTAATAGGAGTCGTCGACGGTATACCCGACTCCGGCTGCATCCAGCGCCCCGAGGGCTGTCTGCCGGCTGACATCATAGGTTTTTTTGCTGTTGTCTGCGGTGACGGTAAATTTCCCGGGTTTGAGGGTGACGGTGATCCAGGGGGATGGCGAATCGCCGCCGCCATCTCCTCCACCGCCGCCACCGCCGCCCCCTGGTGTCGGAATGGAGACCGTGATGGTGATCACCGCACGGGCGGTCTCAGGGGTCGATCCCCAGGGACCGTACCAGTAGGTGACGACGTCCCCATCCTTGAGGTGGTAGTCGGCCGCTCCGACTTCTGCGGGCACCTCATTGACCGAATAGAGCCAGGAGTCCCACGAGGTCTCGTTGTAGGTAATACCGCCGATGGAATAGAGGAACAGACCCCATTCTGTTTCCTGGATTGTGTAGTTAAACCCGCCTTTCGTTGCTGCTGCATCCAGTGCCCCGAGGGCTGAGGTCTGGTTGATGGTGTAGGTAGCGCTTTCGTTGTTGAACGGGGTGACCTGGAAGGTCTGGCCGTCAGTCAGGCTGACCGTTCCGCTCCATCCCGGGAACGTCGGTTCAGGCACGGATCCTTCCCCGAAGGCGTAGAAGCGGTTGTTCTCAGCGCCGATGTAGAGGACGCCGTCCGATACGGCGGGTGAGGAGGAATAGAACGCGGAAAACGTCCCGTCTCCCGGGGCTTCGAGGGAGTACGACCAGACCGGTTCGCCGGTCCCGGCGTCCACCGCATACAGGGTGCCGGTCTCCTCGTTGGTCGCGGCGTAGACGAGGTTTTTGGCCACGACCGGTGCAACGTTTACTTCTTTTGCCGGGAAGTGCCATTGCTCCTCGCCGGTCGCTGCATCAAGGCAGTGGAGGCCATCGGAGGCCCCTGCATAGATATGCCCGCCGGCAAGGGCGGGGGTCGCCGCCGTCCCGGTCACGGAGGTGTTCCAGCGTTCCGTGCCTGTGGTGCCGTCGAGGGCGTAGCACCGCGACGAGGTGGTGAAGTAGACGGTGCCGTCCCCGCCGATGACCGGCGAAGACTTTACCGATTCCCCCTGATTGAAGGTCCAGATGGCGGTCTGCGTTGGAGGATCGATGCAGAAGATCTGGCTCCTGTTTCCTGCGCAGTAGATTTTTCCATCGTAGCCTGCGGGAGAGGTGAAGTACAGCACACCGTTACCCGTCTCAAAGGTCCAGGCTTCGGTACCATCAGGGTTGAAGGCGTGCAGCACGCCGTCCGAAGTCGAGAGGACGTAGACCGCTCCTCCGTAGACGAGGGGTGATGACGAGAGCCCATACCAGGTAGTGGTGTCGATCTGGTCGCTCGCCCAGAGCGTCTCCCCCGTCTCTTCATCGACACAGTAGAGCCGCCCGTCGGTCCCGCCGAGGTAGACCTGACCATCGGCGACGGCGACCCCCGAAACCGAACCGACGCCGGCGCCACCGAGTTCGTTCGTCCAGAGTTCCACCCCGGTGGCGGCGTCGTAACAGACAAGCCCCATCGGGTTGACTTCATCGAAGTTCATATCCGGCCAGGTCGGGATGAAGACCTTTCCGTTATACACCGCCGGCGAACCGTCGGCCCATTCAGCGGTCTCCGCCACCCAGAGGATGGCGTTCGTCTGCGGCCCCTCTTCGGGGACGTAGCCGGTCCGCTGCTGGTCGTAGTGAAACATCGGATACGATGCGCTCGCCACCCCAACGAGCAGGAGTGAGAGCATGATAAGTCCAAGAAAGATTGATAACCGCCTTGATCTCATATATACAAATAGTCTTTATCTAAAGTAATAAAACTTTATAAAAAAAATTTAAGTTATTTAAATACAATTTGGTGTTCGCAGGAATGTGCTGATATGGCAACTCCTCCCGCTGGTGACTCTTCTGGGTCCATTCTGGCTACAGCCGGGCAAGACGCGCTGCAAGATCTTCCGGTCCCCTGACCCGGGTAGCACCGCGCGCCTCAACCTCGTCCAGGAGCGCACGCGCATCCCCGCCGGTGAAGTCCTCCATCGCGTCTGACCCCGGCTCCCCCACAACCAGGATCGTTTTTTCGGCGTAGTCGAGCAGCACCCTGATGTTCTCGATGTTCCCCTGCCCGATCGGCATGGGCATAACGATGATGGCATCGGCTTCGTCGAGGTAGCCCCTGAGTTCTGCGAGCGACTCCGGGGTGATGCCATGAAACGGCGGTTCGGCAACAGAAGGAAGACCGAGGTGCAGGGCTGTTCCGTAATCGGTATCCAGCACGTTCAGCACGCCGCAGGTGACGACAAATCCGCGCGCAGAGAGGAGGTAGAGGAGATCAGATCCTGTCCCGCCGCCGCAGATAACATGTATCCGCCGCGCATGCTCATGTTCAGGTGCTGCCGGTCTCTCGTACACCGGCAGGACGTAGGGCTTCCTGGTGAACGGATGGTGCCTGATGAGGGTATCGATTCCGAAGACTGCCCTTATGGTCTCTGCGGTCAGGACATCTTCTGGTGGCCCTATGGCATAGATCCGCCGGTCTTTCAGCACGATCAGGCGGTCACAGTAGTAAGCAGCCAGGTTCAGGTCATGGAAGACGCTGATCACCGTGATCTTGTCGGTAAGACCCCTGATGATATTTAAGATCTCGATCCGATGACTGATATCGAGGTTCGATGTCGCCTCATCGAGGAGCAGGATCCTGGGTTCCTGTGCGAGCGCCCGGGCGATCAGCACCCGCTGGCGTTCACCACCGCTGATCTCGTTTATCGAGGCATTGGCGAGTGTCTCGACCCGGGTGAGTTCCATCGCCTGGTTGCAGAGGCGCAGATCATCTGCATCCTCTGCTCTGAGCCGGCTGATGTAGGGATGCCTCCCCATCATGACGATCTCGCGGACGGTATAATCAAACCCGATCGCGACCTCTTGCGGGACAACCGCCAGGTTCTGGGCCAGTTCTCTGAACGTAATCTCCTCCAGGTCACGGCCGTCGAGGTAGACGGTGCCCGCCTCAGGCGTGATGATCTTGCTCAGGACCTTCAGGAGTGTTGTCTTTCCGGATCCGTTGGGCCCGATGAGGCCCAGAAACTCGCCCTTCTCGACGGAGAACGTAATATCCTCGAGAATCTTCTTGACGCCGTAGGCGGCATTGAGGTCAAGCACTTCGATGGGTTTAGCGGTCCCGGCAGGCTGTCGCTCCTGGATCTCGATCATGGGTGATGCTCCGGTGGTGTTCTGCCGGGAGGCGTGTCACCGCATCCTCATCCGGCCGGCAGCAGCGGCAAACCCCAGCGCCAACAGAAGGATGGCAACGCCCATCCCCCGGGACTGCCGGGTCGGTGTCGGTGTGGGCTCCTTTGCGCCGAAGAGACCAGGATGAAGGTCCTGCGCCACCTCTTCCAGCGCATCCACGATCCGCGGCCCCCCGCGGCTGATGATATCAGCGTCAATGATGAATACCCTGTTCTCCTTCACCGCTGAGAGATCCTGCATCCTGGGTTCGGTCATGAAGTAGTCATAGATGATATCACGCCCCTCCTCTGCGGTCATCCCGGTGCCGGAGTTGACAATGATGCAGTCCGGGTCAGTGGTCATAAACTGCTCGAAACTGACGACTTTCCACCCCTCGACTGAATCGAACGCGTTTTTCCCCCCAGCCTTCTCGATCACCTCATCCTGGAACGTAGCGTTGCCACTCACCCAGATCGGGTCGTACCAGACCACGTGAGCAACCGTCGGTTTCTCTTCCAGTGCTTCGGTTTTATCAGTGACCGCCTGTATACGAGCAGTCAGGTTTTGAACCAGTTTTGCGGCCTCCTCTTCCTGCCGGGTTGCTTCACCGACCAGGGTTATGTCGTGCAGGACATCATCGATGGTCGCTGGATCGAGCGAGATGACGGTCAGCCCCAGGTCATGGAGGCGGTTGATCACGTCCTCGGTGTTTCCGAAGGAGGCAAAGACCAGGTCGGGATCGGCGGCGACCACCTTCTCGATGTTGACCGTGCTGTATCCCCCGACTTTTGGTTTATCGAGGGCGGCAGGAGGGTAGTCACAGTAGTCGGTCACGCCGACGATCTGGTCCTCAAGCCCGAGTGCAAAGAGGATCTCGGTATTTGCCGGTGCAAGCGAGACGATCCGCTCGGGGGTGCCCTGGATGGTGATCGTTCTGCCGGAGTCATCGGTGAGGGTGATGGCCCCCACATCGCCGGGGTCCAGTTCTCGTGGAGTGGGCGATGAGGAGATGGCAGGGGTGGGTTGTTGCCGTCCAGGTGCGAGGGTCGCCTGAGTGATCGGATAAGGCCTGCCAAGCAGTGCCGGAATGGCGCTTGCGGTCATCCTGCAGGGGTTATCGGTGACGTATGCGGCATGCTGGAACGAACCATCCGGGTTCTGGAGACCCTCCAGGTGTGATACCACATCGGTGCCGTTCTTCTCCCACGTCGAAGGGTCTTCGCCGGCAGCGACGATCCCCTGGATGACCCATGCGTCAGACGCGGAGTTCGATGCGCTGGTCCCGCCGAAGTTAAACCCCCCGTCATCCTGTTGCACCCCCCGCAGGTAGGTGAGAGTGTTCTGTATGACTGGTGATCCTGGCGGTATCCCGGCGGCCCGGAGGGCCATGATGGCAGCCCCGGTATCGTCAGGATCGCTCTCTGCGCCGGATGTCCAGCCAAAACCTCCATCAGGATTCTGCTGATCCATCAGCCAACCGGTCGAGGTTGATGTATTCTCCCCCGCGGCGGCCAGCGCGATGACCGTCCAGATAGTGGTGTAGATATGGTCACCAGCCTGGCCGTTGGGTTTCACCCGCCTTTGAAGTTCTGCGAGATGGTCGATCCCACCAGAGGTCTTTGGGTCTTCGCCAGCGGCAATGAGGGTCAGGATTCTCCGACCGATATCTGCGGTTCCGCCTCTGGCAAGCGTCTCGTTCCCGGAGGCTTGCAGGTAGTCGAGCGGTGAGGTATTGTTCGTCGTCCAGGATCGCGGGTCTTCGCCGGCAGCGACGATCGCCATGACCGACCAGTCTGTTGTTCCAGGGGAACTCTCATCTCCCTCTTCGCCAAACCCCCCGTCTCCTTTCTGGCATGTATGGAGGTAGTCAAGACCACGCTCGACCGTTGGGTCCTCCGGGGAGACCGGGTAGGCGCTCCCGGCGGTTACGCAGAGGAGCGTCACCACTATGACGACGACCAGGAGGTTGCGGGGGGGTGGGCACCGCGTATCCTCTCCTGTGTTTCCTGCCTGGACCCGGGGTTGTATCCGGATCACCGCTCACCCCAGGCTAACCCTGATCGGGACCACCTGATCAGATGATGCAGGGGTGGATTCCATGCTCTCACTCCAGTAGAAGACGACCTCATCCCCGTCGTCGAGTGTATAGGTGTTCGGGCCGACCGGGGGGACGATGTCGTTTACCTGGTACATCCAGCCGCTTGCTCCGGCATTCTCTCGCTCCTGGATCGAGTCGATGAAGAGCGAACCATATTCCTGGTAATACGAATCGTCAACGGTATATGGCGTCCCTGCTGCATCAAGGGCACCGAGCGGCGTCAGTCTATCGACGGTGTACTCGATTCCGCTGTTCGTCGCGGTTATGGAGAACAAGCCGGGGGTGAGGGTTACCGGTATCCATTCCGGGATTGAAGCCCTGAACGTGACCACGTAGTCTGCTATTCCTGGCGTGGAGTCTTCAGGCCCGTACCAGAATGTCACAAGGTCGCCGTCCTGGAGGAGGTAGGCTCCGGCGTTGACCGCTGCGGTCATGTTGTTGACCATGAAGAACCAGGCATCGCCGGTGGTCTCGTCGTACTGGATTCCGCCAATCGAGTAGATGAACGGTCCCCACTCTTCCTCTCGTACGGTGTAGTTGAATCCTCCAAGGGTTGCCGCAGCGTCGAGCGCCCCCAGTACCGATCTCTGGTCGGTGGTTCTGTTTGCAGAGACGTTGTTGGTGGTTGGTATCTCGAGCGTTCTATCGGTGAGGAGGGTTCCATTTCCGCTCCACCCCGTAAACGCTGTAATAGATTCTGGGTCTCCTCCCGATGCGGCCGGGAGGGCGGTTGCGGTGGTCATGCACAGGAGAAGTCCTGCTGTCCAGAAAATGATCATACATCGGTTCATCTGGATCGCGCCCTGACGTGATCTCTTGAGATATATTCGTATCGCTGCTCTCAGGCGGCCTCAAACTTTGCTTCTCCAGGCGCGTTCCGTTCCTCGGATGCAATTCGCGGGGGTTTCTGGTCCTGGAGGGATCTCCGAAATCTATATACGTTCTCTGACCTTGAAGGTCCCGAGGTGAGACGATGATCTGTATGGGGTATGCAAGCCTGACACCTGAACAGGTGAAGCAGATAAAGAACTGTGAGGAAGACCTTGGCGTAACGATCCTTGCGTACGCAAAACCGGTGTACTCGAAGTTGCGTGAGGACGACCTCAAGCGAATTCAGGATCTCGAGAAGGACCTGGGGCTATCGCTCGTGGCCTACGAGGTCTGACCGAGAGCCACCTCTCCGCTTTTTTTTGGTTTGCTGAACGCGGTATGAGAGGTTATCCAGGGACCCTTCTGCCGGGAGGGAGAGACCCGGGACAATGGCAGCATTTCCGATCTCCTGTAGCTGTCAGAATCGTCGTTCCCGTGCCGTGCGCATGCGGCCGACCCACCAGGGATGTCAACCATCAGGGAGTCTGGGGATGAGCTCTACGAGTCGGCGTCCATTTGGGGGAAGGCTCTCCACGGCCCATAAGACAGGATACCCGGGAGGAAGAGCCTGAATCTCTGCACGATTCCTGCAGCCAGGGATTCCCTTCTCCCCAGGGCCGGTCCAGGAGAGGAGGATCATGCCGCCCGTTTGAGGACCTGCAGAACCTCCTCAATCCGCTCTGCCGTGACCGCTCCCCGGTCAAGCAGCCTGCGAATGATCGCTTCGGCCTCCCCCCCGGCGTAGTCCTGGAAGGCCTGGTTTCCGTCGTCGCAGAAGAGTATGATGGGTTTTTCGCGGTAGTTCTCCAGTATCCTGATGTTCTCGATGTTCCCCCGCCCGATGGGCATGGCCGTGACGACGACCGCACACGCGGCATCGATGCACCGCTCGAGGTCCTCGCGGGCACCGGGGGAGATCGCGGCAAACGGCGCCTCGGTAATGCAGGGGATACCCAGCGCTGTCGCGGTCGCATAGTCGGTATCAAGCAGGTTGAGCACACCGGCGCTCACTTCGAACCCCTCCCTGTGGAGGACGTAGAGGAGGTTAGACCCTGTACCACCACCGCATATGACGTGCACGTTCTGCCCTTGATGGTGTTTTGTGGTGGACCCGTACACCGGGAGAATATAGGGTTTCCCTGTCAGTGGATGGGTCCTTACCAGCACGTCAATCCCGTACACCGCGTTGATCGTCTCCCGGGTCAGCACATCCCCCGGCTCGCCGATGGCAAATACCTTCTTCTCTTTCAGCATGATCAGGCGGTCACAGTAATAGGCTGCCAGGTTCAGGTCGTGGAAGACGCTGATCACCGTGATCTCGTCGGTGAGGTTCCTGATGATGTTCAGGATCTCAATGCGATGACTGATATCGAGGTTTGAGGTGGCCTCATCGAGGAGCAGGATCTTTGGTTCCTGCGCGAGCGCCCGTGCGATGAGCACCCGCTGCCGCTCGCCACCGCTGATCTCATTGACTGATGAACCGGCGAGGTGCGTGACGTTTGCAAGGCGCATGGCGCGGTCGCAGACCTCCAGGTCGTGGGAGGTCGCGGAGGAGAGCCTTCCGATGTAAGGATGCCTCCCCATCATGACGATATCGCGCACGGTGTAATCGAAACTGATCGAGATCCCCTGTGGCACGACCGCCACCTGCTGCGCCATCTCCCGGAAACTGAAGGAATCCAGGTTCCGGGCGTTGAGATAGACTTCTCCGTTCTCAGGTGTGACTATCCGGCTCATCGCATTGATGAGCGTTGTCTTCCCTGCCCCGTTCGGCCCGATGATCCCGAGGATCTCGCCCTTCTCCGCATGCAGCGAGATCGCCTCAAGGACCTTCTTTGCACCGTAGGAGACGTCAATACCAATGACCTCGACTGGTTTCATGCTTTCATCCTGCTCCGTAGGAGGTATATGAAGAACGGTGCGCCAAAACAGGCGGTGATGATCCCGACCGGCATGTCGCCGGCAAACGTTCTTGTGAGCGTATCAGACCAGAGGAGGAGGATCCCGCCCGCAAGTGCGGCCGCGGGAAGGAGGATGCGATGGTCGGGGCCTACGATCAGGCGCATCACGTGAGGGGTGATCAGGCCGATGAACCCGATTGCCCCTGCGATCGAGACTGCTATTCCTGTCAGGAAGGCGCTCGCAAAGAGCAGGACCTGTTTCAACCGCTCAACGTTCACGCCGAGGTGGATCGCTTCCTCGTCGCCGAGTGATATTATGTTGATGTCGCGCGCGTAGAGGTAGATAGCCAGGCACCCGACGGGGATGAGGGTGGCGATGCGGACGTCATCCCACGAGACGTTCCAGAACCCGCCCATCAGCCAGAACATGATCTGGTGGAGGCTCTGTCCGGCGGTGTACATGAGAAACGAGAGAAACGCTGAGAGCAGCATGGAGAGGGCGACACCGGAGAGGAGGAGCGTCTCGACCGGGACCTTCCCGCCCTGACGGGCGATGGTGTAGACAGTAAAGGTGGTGATCGTCGCCCCTATGAATGCGAATACCGGTCGCCCTGTGCCCGCAAAGAGGATGATTGAGAGTGTGGCCCCGAGCGCCCCGCCGGACGATGTGCCGATGATATAGGGATCGGCCATGGAGTTCCTAAACAGCCCCTGCATGGCTGTGCCCGCTACGGCGAGCGCGCATCCGACCAGCACCGCGGCAATCACTCGCGGCAGCCTGACATCCCAGAAAATCTTCCATGCGTTGGGCAGGGTAAACAGAGATCCGAGGGACATGCTGGCCGGTCCGAGGGTGACTGCACAGGCCATGCTGGCAAGAAGTATACCGGTGAGGGCCAGGAGCGTGATCGATGCCGTTCTCCGCATAGTGTATAGCAAAATTAACTTTACTTTGTTAAAATCCATTTGGTTAATGACGCGATGCGCGTACCTGGCCGTGCCTGCGGGGAGCCGGGGTAGTGGAGCAAACCTCATACTCCTGGATAACTAAATGATCTGGAATATGGGCAACCTGAATGTTGCCGTGCTGGGACCCGAAGGTTACGCGAAGAATCTCGGGAAGAGAGGCACGGCCTCAGATATCACTTTCTATAACCTGAAGAGGGATGCCGATACCGTCACCTTCGTCGAGCCGACACGATACCCGGAGCGGCTGGCCCCGCTTTTTTATGCGGCATCGATGGCGGATGCGGCTCTTGTTGTGGTGAGCGAGATCACGCCGGTTTTTGGGGAGTGGGTGCTGATGCTCGATGAGGCGGGGGTGGAGCAGGGCTATATCGTCCTCCAGAACTACCTAACACCCGGAGACCTCGCGCCGTTCCTCCGGGGAACGGTGTTTGAGCGCTACGAGTTCGTGGATGAGGACTCGATCGTGCTGCGTGACCGTCTGCTCGCCCGCGCGCACGCACGAGAGTCAGTCGAGCCTGCGGCTGGGGCTGTAGGGACGATCCCTCTCGATCACCACTTCAACGTCCGCGGCATCGGGACGGTCATCCTCGGTTGCGTTGTGCAGGGCGGCGTCAGAAAGCATGACGTTCTGAAGATCTACCCGGGTGAGCAGGCGGTCACGGTGCGCTCAATCCAGAAGCATGACGATGACTTTGACTGGGCCGCGGAAGGCGACCGCGTGGGGCTCGCGCTCAAGAACATCGAGTCTGATGCCCTGGACCGCGGCTTCGTCCTCTCAAGCGATCCCGGGATTCGGACACAGGCAAACCTTGAGGTACGGGCGACCCTGGTCAGGTACTGGCCGGCGCCGCTCACTGCAGGGATGGTCCTCCACCTCGGTCACTGGATGCAGTTCATCCCGGCGCGGGTGGAGGCTGTGCGGGACGAAGGAGACTGGCGGCGGCCGACGCTTACGCTCGTGCTGGAGAAAGACCTTATTTATCTCCGGGGCGACACAGCGGTGCTTCATTACCTTGAGGGCGGGAAGCTCAGGATCGCAGGGAGTATTGAGTTGCCCTGAGCGGCGGGATGAGAAAGTCCCTCGCCTCCAGCATTTCGTTTTTTCGAGCGCTTCAGTTCGCTCTGCGTTAAGGGAAGGGGCAAGCGGTACACCGGGAGGGCGCTACCCCTATCGTTCTGATATACCCGGACGACGACACGGGGCCGGTCCCCGGTTTTGCCTTTGGTCAGACACCTGGGTGCTCCAATTCTGTGCAGGCATTCGCCAATTTCTACAGAGCGCGCTATGCGCCTCTGGATCAGAGGTGAGCTAAAAGATTCCCTGGCAGGCGACTCGATCCAGAAACGCCCGTATGGGCGGAGCGCCGCGGGTACCCTGACCAGCGCCAATGTGGACAGCCGCTCAGCGGGTGATTCCGTGCTCGCACGGAATGGTCAGAGCGGTCGCGTCAAACTGACCGATGCGAATAGGGACGGCTTTCGCGACATCAACCTTCGCAGATTTAATTGCAACGTGCGATCCGGTAGCGATCCCCGCTGCAAACCTCCGGTATTAAAAAAGGGTTTGGTTTAGACGAGTCTAAACAGTGGGTGGTCCTCAGACTTGGGCTCGATCCCGAGGTCGCGCGCCGCTTCCAGCACGACAATGTCAATGTAGGCCTGCGCGGTGATCATAGCCTCGACGTTCTCGATCGGCCCATACATGATCAGGTCAGCACCGAGCGTGCTCGCAACCATGTTGCACCCGATATCAGGTGCAGACCAGGCCGCCTGGCGCATTCCATCCAGACCGCCAAGATAGTGGCGTGTGAGCTGCTGAATTAGGTTATCTTTGCCCTCCAGCCCAACCAGTTGCTGTGAGGGTGTCTTCTTCGTTCCCTTCCAGCGCTTCAGCCAGGTCCAGGAGACGGTCATGTTGTGGTATGCACCGCCGGTTGGCTGGCCGTGGATCGCCTTGCAGGCGAGAATCTCACGGTATGCGCCACCGGAACCAAGACCGAGCGGGGTGGCTGCAGTATCGAGGATCGGGCGGGTGATACCGCACTTCTCCGCGATCTCAAGCATCCCCAGTTCCTGTCCAGCAACGCCGCCCTCGACCAGAACCTTCTCCCGGCCGGCGACCGAGGGGTCGGCGGGGTTGAAGGCAAGGACGATGGCTGCATCCACGTCGCTCTTGGCCAGCGCCTCGATGTTCTCAGGTAGGATCGAACCGTTGATCGAGTTGTAGATCGCACGATCGGCGACACCTGCCTCAGTAACATACTCGCATGCATGGGCGAGTGCTGTCGGGACAGAAGAGTCCATCAGAAACGCTGTCTTGTCATCAACACTGCAGAACCAGTCGATGTAACTCTCGAAAGCCTCACCATATTCCGCGATGATCTGGATGAAGTGCGGAATGGCTGTGATATCCGAGAGTTCCAGGCAGCGGTTCCAGAGTGCTTCTGCCGTATCCTTGTCGATCTTTCCGGTTTTGTCATCCAATACAATCTCGTGCTTGTTGTAGAAGATGGATGCACCGAGCACGGTCGGGTACTCTCCAGGCTGCCCGCCGAGCATGGTACCATTAAAGTTATGTACCGCTTGTTCTTTTTCGAACTTGAACATATTCGTCAATCCTCCTTACAGGAACCCTACTAATTTGGGTAGTAACACCAACAACATCATGAATACAATCAAACCTGCAACCAGTCCATACAGGATGCCGATATCGCGTCCAACTTTTCTTCCAACGCGCTGGGCCATCTCTGCATCGACGAACTCGATCTTCTTCTCGATAGCGTCGAGTCGCTCCTCGAACTCAAGGAACTGTGGGTGTACGCCTGCAACAGCCACTTCTGCCGCGGCAGCGCCTGCCTCTTTGACCT
>LSQX01318065.1_pt1 | contig 14600 bp, 10 predicted proteins | sample 654561 | NCBI WGS metagenome assembly LSQX01 (sample SAMN04489861, study PRJNA283612) | anaerobic digester metagenome | isolation source: 4 biogas reactors fed with cattle manure at either 37C or 55C with and... | place: Denmark: Kongens Lyngby | collected 2014
TCCAGCAGTCCCTGCCTGAGGGTAATCAGATAACCCACCAGGTTGCCGCTGTCCACTGCCGAGATATAAAAGGGCCGCAGAGGTCTGAGGCTTCGTGTATCGTACCAGTTGTACAGGTGGCCGTGCCACTTATCCAGCTTTTCTATGCTGCCGATGCTGAGAGCAACCCGTTTCAGCATTTCCCGGATTCCTATGTAACCTAGATCTCGGGCCGCCAAGATGGACAGCAGATAAAGACCGATATTGGTAGGTGAAGTCCTATGGGCAATGGAAGCCCTCGGCGCTTCCTGATAATGATCCGGCGGCAGCCAGTTATCGCCTTCACCGACGAAGTCTTCAAAATACCTCCAGATCCGGCGAGCATAGAGTCGAAGCTGTGTCCGATCCCCTGCCGTAACAGAAGCTGCAGGATCCTCGATTGGTCGACTGACCGCATCTGCTATCCAAGGGGACGCCATCCACAATACGGCCAGCGGTGCAGCCAACATAAAATTCTCCGGCCGGACAAATCCAACCAGTGCCAAGAAGAAGATAGCCCACAATTGGGCAGGCCGCATCCGCAGCCAGTAGCCCTGCCATCCTGAGGACAACCGTTCCTCTAAGTCGGCAGCAGTTACCCATTCCAAGAGATGCCGACGGGTAAACCGCACTCTGATGATGGTCCGCACTACGGCATCCAGCATCAAGTAAGCCTGATACGGCAGGAAAGTCAGATTTAAAAAGGCCTGCCAAGCCTGTTTTTTCGAGTCGGATACCATGGTCCACACATGACCGAGGAAGCGCTTCCCCCGAGAAACACCCAACCCATCGGTGATAATCAGCATCACCCAGGGGAAAACAATGACAAGACCGGCAAGTCCCAGGTAAATGAAGGGAGAACCGGGGAAAATGGTTAGGCCGCCGGCGATCATGGCCAGCAAGGAAGGAGCGATCAGACTTCTCCGCAGGTTGTCAAAAATCTTCCAGCGGGAAAGTGCCGACAGGGGGTTCAACTCCGCGCCTTTTCCTTCAGTCCCGGTGGGAACTGTCCGGAAAAGCCAGGGAAGCAGCTGCCAGTCTCCCCTCACCCACCGATGGAGGCGAAGGGCGTAAGCATCATATCTGCCGGGATAGCCATCGATCAACTCTATATCGGTGGTCAATCCCGCCCGAAGATACGAGCCTTCCAAGAGATCATGGCTCAGGATGGCGTTATCCGGGAGCCGTTCTCCCAAGACAGCATTGAACGTGTCTACATGGTAAATCCCTTTACCTGTGTAGATCCCTTCACCAAAGAGATCTTGGTAAACATCGGATACAGCGGTGGTATAGGGGTCAACACCGCCGTCGCCTGCAAAGACTCTGGTAAATAAGCTGCGGGCAGCGGAGGTTGCTACGATGTTGATCCGGGGCTGCAGCAAGCCATATCCCCGCACAACCAGCCGCTGGGCCTTGTCTAGTACTGGACGGTTAAGGGGGTGCATCTGGGTGCCGATGAGCCGTCGGGCCGCATCCCGGGGCAGGCCGGTGTCAGCATCCAGAGTGATCACATACTGCACATTCCGGAGGTAATCAGGAACCTCATCGACACAGTAGGTCGTGTCTGTCGCGCCCCTTAGCAAGCGGTTGAACTCCTCCAGCTTGCCCCGCTTCCGTTCCCACGCCATATAGCAGCCTTCCGCCTCGTTCCACAATCGGGAACGGTAGAAGAAATGGAAAATGGGCTTGTCTTCCGCGTATTTTTCATTGAGCTCCTTGATTCTCTCTTGGGCAGCCTGCAGGATCTCCCCATCCTCTGGGAGGTTCTCCTGGGGAGCATCGGCGAAATCCCCCAATAAGGCGAAAAAGAGATTGCTGTCCTGGTTGGCTAAGTAGTAGACCTCCAGCCGATCGATGAGCTGATGTGCACGGCGTTTATCAGGTAGGAGAGCAGGAATCACCACTACGGCAGCATGGTCTTCGGGAATTCCGTGGCGCAGCTCGCACTTGGCCAGCATCCTCGGGGGTACTGAAGCCGTGACGATCCCATGCACTGTCCGCACAGCTAGATCGGTGGCTAGAATCAGGCTGACGATCAAACCTGTGATGGTAGTTAGAACACCTGCGTTCCCGAAATAGGAGTAGATTCTGCCTGTAACCAGCAAGGTCAGCAGACTAATCGAACCTATATAGAACCCAAAGCGGTACTTGCCAATACTCCTGCGGAGTCTACGCCGCAAGCTAACGGGCTGTCCCAGCTTGCTCAGCAGCAGTTCATAGCCTTCATCGATAAGATAGTAGCCCACATGGCGCTTCCAGAATTCCCGGCTGTCAGCGGGAATGCTTCTTGCACATTCAACGGCCTGCCTGGCCACTTGCAGTTCGGAAATGCCCAAGGAGCGGGCAACTTTTTCCACCCGATGTCTGTACATGTCGCGGCTGGAGCTGTCCATGGCAGCATAGGTGCCGTCAGGATCTGTTTGCAGAATCCGTTCCACATGGCTCAGGCGTTCAAAGGATTCAGTCCAGTCAATGGCGGCCAGTGTCCGAAGACTGTTGATGGCGTTCCTTACGGAGATTTCCCTAGCTGACTGCCGCTGGTGCTCAAGATGTACGATCTCATCGGCAGAAGTACCTATGGCCGCCAAACGCTGATCGAGCCATTCTGTCAAGGGGGCAGCATCGGTTCCTTCATTTCGCAAGCGGTAGAGCAATTCAGTGGCAAAGGTCGCGCTAACCCGCCGGAGAGAGCGGGCCCTAACTGCCACCAAGTCCTCTAAGTCAAGGGAATTGGTCCTGGCCTCCTGCAGGATACTGGTCAGCCAACTGGCAGCATCCTGCCTCTCCCTTTGAGTGTTGAGTACCTGAAGCGCGAGATACTTGAGATTTTCCGTCAGTCCTATTCGAATAAAGGTAGGTATAGCCCAAATCTCACCGATGGTTAGAGGAGCAACCGATTGATAAGCTGAGAAAAACCTTTCGATGGTTTCTACATCTATACGGCCGTCGGAATGTGAGATCAATTCCAAGGCCAAGGCATACACCCGGGGATAGCCCTGCATACGGCCGTTGAGGAGTTTGGGAAGCTCCCTGTAATAGCTCGTCGGCATGCTGCCCTTAAGGTCTCGGATGCCAGCACTGATGACGTAGAAATTGTCCAGAAGCCATTCCGCGGCAGGAGATGGGCTGTAGCCATTCCGTACCGCCCGAGATATCTCACCATACACCCTGTGCAATGCCTGGCTGGCAGCTTCAGGGTCCGGCAAGCGTCTACCTGCACGGCCGGCCTCAGATGAAACCCGGTGTCTGGTTGCCAGCTCCCGGGCATGCTGCTCCAGCTCATTGATCCCCAGGAGTGCGTCGGTTACGGTTTCTACCGGCAGTGGTCGTTGGATCAGCTGGCGCACCCGCAGCGCACCTATCCCCAACACCAGCAGTGCAGCAATCAAAAAGACGTTCTCCAGCACCAAGACTGTGTACCCCCATAACGGGCCGACCGAGAGTCCGACGATCGGCGGCATACGTATTTGGGAGCAATCCAAGCTGATTTCCTTGAATAGCTCCCAGAACATGCCGAGTACTAGTCTTTCACATTGTTGGACTGATTAAACCTCTTGGGTTTATCCAACTGCTCCCTGGAGAACTCTTCCGCTAGACTGAAAAATCCAGCCACTGCACCACCGGCGAAAGATCAACTTGACCCTCCAGCACCTGCTCTAGATGGTGGATATCTCGGATGGGCTGCGCTAGAAATACCCTGGTAGCCCGCTTCCGTCCCATCCCAGGGATGGCCGTCATCTGTGCCACGCTGGCCCTGTTGACGTAGAACGGGACAGGTAAGCCTGTTACCGAGCGATACCCATGATCAATGATTCCCACGTCTAGGATAGTACCCACCGGCATCTCTCCGGGAATGCCCACGAGAATCGGATAGGATCCCAACTGCCTGCCAAAGCTGATTTGACCCTTTACTTCCTCAACATGAACATCCCGGAGCAGCGTACCGTTGGGAAACACCCGCCTCAGCATGGGTTTATTGATTTCCTCATTTACCCTGTCCTTATATGCCTGGAAGCGGCGGGCATCGATGCGGACCAGATCGTAGCCTCCAACAGGAAGTACCTGCCGGATATTGATTCGCCGTACCATGAGTCCTTCATCCATGAGGGTCTGCAAATACCGAAAATTGATCTCCAGCGTCTCTGGTCTTTCGCCTTTCAGCCCGTGGAGAAAATTGAGACCGGGCAATAGTTTGGGGACACCCTGCTCTCGGCGGCCGCCGATTTCATTCATTAATCGAAGGGCAGCCAGAGTCTCCTCAGGAGTTGTCTCAACTCGGTTGGCAGCTAGTACCGCCGGATCCGCCGATTCTAAGCCAAAGGCTGCTACATCGCCGGCGGTGTTGTACCGGCAGATAATGTCAATCACTTCGGCAGCTAGCTTCGGATCCCGCATGATGCTAGCAGGGTTAGCATTATCCATATGCAGGACTGCCAAATTCGGCACCACCTGCCTAATTCCCTGATAAAGATCCCTCAGCACTGCCGGTTGGGGATAGAGCTGGCCATCCCGAGCCGCGGCCCCGTAAAGGAAGAGATCCGATTGGCATCCCAGCCGGTAATATCTGTTACCGAAACCGGCCAGAGCTTCTACCTCTGCTACTATATCTTCAACCCGCCTCTGATAGCGGACTTGCTTCTTTCCCTCACTGCAAAAAGTGCAGTTCTCCCGGCGGGGACATCCCCTGTACGTCTCCAGCTCACAGACGATATACGGAAAAGATGGATGACGAGTAGTAAGCTCCGCTCCTAACACGGCGAACCGCGCGATTCGCTCTGCCCATTCCTCGGGCGCATCGAGTGCAGGGGCTCTTACGCTACCGAATATCTCCTGGAGCGAGACAGCAGCAATTTCCCCACAGGTAATACTGACACCGGGGATTTCCTCACTGCATAACGTAATAGGGCCTCCTAGAACTAGAGGCACCGGTTTAATGGCTGAACCAAGTTCGCTGATTTCACGGCTGGAAATGGGCCTGCCGCCCAAGTAACGGCCGGGGATAGTCGCCCCGGCAATCACAATGACTGCATCAGCACCCCTGGCGGCATCTAGGTAGTGAGCCCGCCTCTGCCGCCATTGATCAATGGTGGCAAAGGTTATGCTGCTTGCCGACATCCCCAGGTCCAGCAGTGCACCATAAGCATAACGGACATGGGGCGATACATAAGGCGGAACCCCCAGACAGGAAGGCTCATCTAGGTAACCATCGATCAGGACTATTTTGAGTCTCTCCGGTTTCTTAGTCCTGGCCATGCCCCTCACTCATTTGTACCGCTGCTCCCATAGGAGCGGATCATAAGGAGCTCGTCTGTTTGGACAATTCTCCCGGGAGCAAAGCTGGCAGTTTTCATATGTGACCTCAGTGGCATAACGAATTCCGGAGATGGACTTGGCAGGAACCATAAGGCAGCTGTCGGTCAGCTCTACTCCAATCCCCGTCAGGGGATCACCGATGAGACTAAAAAGCTTAGTCTGCTCTCTGATGGGCCAGTCCTCCAGGGAACCTGGGTTCATGGACGCGGTGGTGCCTAATCCATAAGCGGCTGTTAAGCGGGCTATAGAATCGTTATAGGCTGCACCCAGTATGAATTCCTTAATCTGATCAGCCCAGTACTGCTCCAGCATTCCATCGATGCCGCTGGACCATTCCTCCAATTCTCTCCCCGCCGTAACGACATATGGAAATACCCGGTGTACCTCACCGAGGTTCACCCGCAGAACCCGGCTGCTAAACTTGATACCATCGATGACAACATAGTCATCACCGGTCTCATCAATAAATGCTTCCTTAAACATAGCCTTAGGCTTGGCTGCTTTCATTGCTCCTTCGACTAGACCAAGGACCGTCTTGGCATCATCACTGGTCTCATCCAGTCTCAGTGACTGCAAGAGGCTTGTAGTGTTTATGTCGAACTTCAGGTCCGACATAATAATTGGCTCCAATGTAGAATCCCCCTCCGCGACCTGTGCTTTCCTTCTCCAATTCCCCGCCAATATTGGTAAGACTCTTTCTTGAGATCTATTATATCCACCGGGGCCAATTCCTGCTCTGTGAAGACTGAAGGGTGTTGGTATTGGAGCTTACGCAGAGTCTTCTCTTGATCTCTCCCTTGCTAGTACTACGGCACCGATTGCGCCTGAGTCTCCCCCCAATCTTGCTCTCAAGAATGCTGTGTTGGTGAAAATGATGGGCATTAGCCTTGCCTCAGCTTCTGCTAGCATTGCATCCCATACGTAGGGACTATTTAGGATGACACTTCCGCCAAAAATAACCATACCGGGGTCAAATAAGCAAACCAAATCTGCTATGCCTCGCCCCAAGTACATACCGGTCTCTTCCAACACCGCGATGGCCAAGGGATCTCCGCTCCTAGCGAATTCGCTAACCTCTTTAGCAGTTAGTTCTCGTTCCAAGGCCAAACTATGCATTTGGGAGTTTTTGCGAGCTCGAGCCCATTGGGTTGCTCTTGCCCCTATAGCCGGTCCAGCAGCTATAGCTTCAAGACATCCGCGGTTTCCACAGTTGCATAGTGGCCCCATTGGTTCCATGGTCAAGTGACCGAACTCACCAGAATTACCGTGATTCCCCAAGAAAAGCTTCCCAGACAAGATGATTCCAGCACCAATCCCAGTACCCACATTGACGTAGACAGCATTTGCCTCCGATTCACCTAGACAACTAAACTCCCCCAAAGCGGCTACATTGATATCGTTTTCGATATACGTCAGTACTCCATATCGATTGGACAAGAACTGAGCCAGGGGTACATTGCTCCATCCCATACTGGGTGCCTGAATAGCTATCCCCCGTTTTCTATCGAGTTGTCCGGGTGTACCTACGCCAATGGCTTTTATCTCCTCAGTATCCCATACTGCATCAACTGCATTGAGTACGCTCTTAAGGATAGTCTCTGTAGAATCCATCTGAGTAGGAATGGTCTTTTCCCTTATAATCTCTAAGCTGCCGTTGGCCAGTACCGCCTTGGTTTTTGTTCCACCGAGGTCAACCCCAATGTATAAGTCCAAAGCCAAGTCCTTCTCCTCCCTCAGATAATGCTTCAAGTTCGGCGGTTGCAGGATTCCTGATGCCGGGTATCGGTGGACAAGAGGTCACCTAAAAAGCTTTGCCCTATCTCTGTACTTAAGTGCCCAAAATTGTCGGCTATGGTCGCACCTATGTCCGCCAATGTATCTCTAACCCCTAGACATACACCGTTTACCGAAGGGCCGTATACTATCAGCGGGGTATACTCTCTCGTGTGTAAACCTATTCCTGCCACTGGGTCATTCCCATGATCCGCAGTTATGATTAGAACGTCTTCTTCACCTAGCCCTTCACATATCCTGGCAAGGTATGAATCTACTAAAGTCAAGGTGTCTGCAAAGCGAACTGGGTTTTTTTCATGGCCAGAAAGATCGGTTTCCTGAACCGTCGCAGCGACAAATTCCGCTGTGCCATATTCCAATTCATCAATGAAGCGTTCCATAATCACTTCGGTATCGATGCTCATTTCCGAGGTAACGCCAGGACAATCAATCAGATGAGCGATCTTGCCAATTAAGACTACTTGGTGCCCCGCTTGGGAGATGGCCCATGGTGCTTGCTCAGCTAAAGGGAAGCCGTAACCGAGATAGGTCACTTGATATCCTTCTCCGAAAACGTCCATGCTGGCTGCATCTATACCCACTTGGCCATTTTCCCGTACCAGAGCCCGCTCCAAGATATCCTTGAGCTGGACTTTCCCAGAGCCCATAGCGTTTACACGGCTGTTGGAACAGTCAGCCCGCACAACTCGGGCAATTTCTAGAATCTTTTCATAGGGAGCCTCTCTAGTTGAACCAAATACATTGATGATCATTCCCGGCGGAGCCTCCATATTATCTCCAACCGTTACTGAGTCATCTACCAGCAAGATAGAAGCAGGCCCCTCCACCGCCCGATAACCAGCCTCTAAAAGACACGTAATCAGCTTTTCCCGCTGCTGTGAGAACAGTTCCATACTCAATCTTCGGGGATCAGAACCCATCATCTCTTGATGGCCTATATAACTGTCGGGGATCTCATGTTTCAATGCACATTTACCCAGAGCCAGATTGGGTCTGACTGCCCAAGAAACCTCTTCCGCAAGTAGACTGACCAATCCCAACGCCCTAAGATTGGGAATTGATATGTCTGGTACTGCTTCCAACACATGGGCCAGGGTATGAAAAGGCATTCGCTCATCCATAGCTCCAGCACCTAACCCGTCCAGAATCAGCAAGAAAACCCTCTTAAACATGCACGTTTCCTTTCTTGGCACCAGCTTTCCTTTTGTACTCACTGCTTACTGATCCACTAACAGCTTAACCTTTTACGGCGCCGGCAGTGAGGCCGCTAACAAAGTGTTTTTGCATGGACAGGTAAAACACTATAATTGGCACAGTGCATATGCTCAATATAGCAAACAAGTGTCCGGGAAAACTCAGGTACATCCCATTGTAAATAATCGGGACTAGAATTAGAGGTTTCATAACCACTTCAGTCATTGTCAGCATCGCCAGTATGAACTCGTTCCATGTCTGCATGAAACTCCAAATGGCTATCACCGCTAGGGATGGTTTGTTCAGCGGCAGGACTATTCTCAGGAAAATCCCCCAGTTGGAACATCCGTCTATCCGAGCGGCTTCTTCTATTTCCCTGGGGAAACCATCAAAGGCATTTTTCATTATCACAGTGGCGAAGGGAATTCCAAGGGCTACATAGGGGCCGATTAAGCCCAAGTAGTTATTCAGCAGGTTAAGTCTCTTAAGGACCTGAATTAGAGGAACCACTACTGCTGGTACCGGAAGAGTCATGGTCATCAGCATGAACAAGAACAGAGTGGAACTGCCGCGAAATCTAATGAATGAAAGCGCATAGGCACATGCTGAAGCTAGAATCATAATCAGCAATACGGAGCTCCCAGTAATGATCAAGCTGTTCTTAAAATGAATCAACAGGTCATTATCTCTCCATACCACAGCGTAGTTGTCCAAGGTTGGGTTGACAACTCCAATTCCAGAGCTGAACATTTCTGATACGGGCCGCAAGGAAACCGCAAACATCATCCAGATGGGGATCATCCAAATCAACGTAATAGGTAGCAGAATAGCATGTCGAGCGAGCTGACCAAGTGTTTCTCGCTGCCTTATAGTCAGTGTTCTCATCAGAGGACCCCCCTTGCCGTCTTTCCAGAACCTGTGTATCGCAACTGCAGCATACTCATTACCACACCAATGATTAGGAGCACCACCGATATTGCTGACGCATATCCCATATTCCGCAGCGTAAAAGCTTCGTTGAAGATGTGGGTAGTAAGCAGCTCCGAGGCATGATTAGGGCCGCCTTTGGTCAATACGTAGACAAGTGCAAATTCCTGCAAAGTGCCAATGACGCCAAGCAGTATAAGCGTCAGTGTGGTACCACGGCACATTGGCCACATTATCTTCGTAACCCTCTGAAAGACGTTGACACCATCAATAGTCGCTGCTTCATAGACCTCTTCCGGAATCCCCTGCAAGCCGGCTAGGTACATGATCATTGACCAGCCGGTCCATTTCCACACGTTAACAGCAATGATAGCAAACAGTGCGGTTTGCGGCTCTGCCAGCCAGGCCCGGACCCACGAACCTAAACCTACAGACCGAAGGAAGTCGGCCAACGGACCCATATAAGGATCATAAATGCTTTGCCAGATAATCCCAATAACCACAGGTGAGATAACAGCAGGCATATATAAGATAGCCCGATAGATATTGCGACCAAACAGTGGACGGTTCAGACAGACGGCCAGAATAAACCCTAAGAACATCTGGGGAAAGATCGTAAACAGGGCCCACAGTACTTCATTTCTCAAAGCTAGACGAAAAATCCAATCACCAGCTAGTCTTGCATAATTGGCCCAGCCGATCCACTCCATAGTTCCAACGCCTGACCAGCTAAAGAAACTCCCATATACAAGATAGATTATAGGATAAACCACAAACAACGCGAACAGGAACACGGCAGGGCCAATGAAACCTCCCAGCTCAACCCGCCGTTTCCAGCCGGCAATCTTTCGGATTGCGTCTCCCCTTGCCTCTCCGTGATTCTTCACAGAAAATCCTCTCCCATTTTGATAGCCGGTTGGAGGAAACTAGTTCCTCCAACCTCATGGCTGTGCACTCTCTTATGGAATTTCTTTGTTGTCTTATTTGCCAACAGCGTTCTGTAAGTCATCCAATGCCTTTTCCGGAGTCTTCTGTCCGGTTGCTACAGCAGCTAAGGCATCCATTAGCCCTTGTCTAACCTCCGGTGATTTCAACTGACGTGGAGCAGTGACCTTTGGCAACCAGTCATCAACGAACATGGCCCACAGCTCTCTTTCATGATCAGTTGTAAAGGTGTTCGGCTCTATGCCTTTTACTGCCGGTAAGTCGTTGAAATCATCGATTGCAGCCTGGATACCGCTGCCGGTGATGAAAGAATCCAGCACTGCCAGCACTTCAGGTTTACCTAGAGCCTTCTTGGTCATGCCGATACCGAAGTCAATTCCGCCTAGCGGGGGATAAGTGGGCTGACCATCCCCATCTACATCTGGGAACAGGAAGGCACCAACTCCCAGCATTCCCTGAGATAGCGGAACCGGTGGTTCAGACTTAGCTGTCTGCATATGCCATGATCCTAAGCTGATCATGCCACCCCGACCAGCATTGAACAATGAGGCTGCGTTGGGATATACACTCATGCCCTTTCGCAGCACACTCTGCACCAGGTCTTCGACTCCAAGTCCATACTTATCGAGCAACTCATCACCGGTCGCTGACTCGCCAAAAACATCAGGCACGCCAAGACGTACAATAGGTGTAGCCAAGCCGGCTTCTGTAACAGGCTCAGCAACTGCTGCCCCTAGACCACCATAAATACTATGATCCTCAGCCGTGACCAGTAGTTTTGTCTCTCTCGCGGCTTGTAGCACCATATCCGTGTCAAAAGGCTTCAGTGATGAGAAGTTGATCACCCGTACATTAAATCCATGTTCTTTCAATAATCTGCTGGCAGCTAGGGCCCTGGGAACCATGATCCCAGTGGCCAATACAGCCGCATCATCTCCATCAGCCAACTGGACTGCCCTACCCAACTCGAAGGAGTAATCTTCAGGTAGAATTCGTTCCCTTTCTTCTCGAGTCAATCTAAAGTACACAGGACCCGGATGCCTTTCCAGAGCTTTCAACGCCAGCTCTGCCTCTAAAGCATCAGCGGGAGAGATGATGGTCATATTGGGAACTGCTCGCATCGCCGCTATATCTGAAATACTCTGATGGGTAGCACCATCGAGACCAGTACTCAGACCAGTATGGGTACACACAATACGTACAGGCAGATTAGAGTAAGCAACTGATGAGCAGATTTGATCAAATGCTCGTTGAATAGCGAAAACGCCGAAGGTGTGTACATATGGATACTTGCCACAAGAGGCCATCCCGGCTGCTATCCCCACCATGTTCTGCTCAGCAATCCCTACGTTAAGAAACCTTTCAGGAAACTCGTCACCAAAAAAGCTCGCGCAAGTAGAGCCGCTCAAATCCGCAGTTAGCACATAAATATCTTGATTTTTTCTACCTAAATCCCGGAGTGCTTTCCCAAATCGCTGACGCAATGACTCTTTCATCGAGTACCCTCCTCCAACTCCGCAATGACTCCCTGCGCTTGTTCCTTACTTAGCACCTTGCCGTGCCACTTCACATCATCGTCCATTATGCTGCAGCCATAACCTTTCTTGGTATAGGCAATGATCAGTTTTGGTCGCCGGTTTCGCCGTCTCCTTGCCAGAGACAGTGCAGCTTGGCACTGGGCTACATCATTACCGTCGATCTCGGTAACATCCCAATTGAAGGCTTCCCATTTAGCTCTCAACGGTTCGAGCGACATGATATCTTCTGTATTGCCGTCACTTTGATAGAAATTCCGGTCGACTATGGCAATCAGGTTATCCAAACGATAATGTCCAGCCGCCATAGCTGCTTCCCAAACCTGGCCTTCACCAAGTTCGCCGTCACCTAATAGCACATAGGTGAAGAAGTCCTTTTTCTCTATCTTGGCAACCAAGGCCATGCCTACCGCTGCAGAAATCCCTTGACCCAAGGAACCGGTCGTCATATCGACCCCTGGAGTCTTGCCCAGGACCGGATGCCCTTGAAGACGGCTGTCAAGTTTGCGCAAGGTTAGCGCTTCTTCTTCCGGTAGAATACCTTTCTCAATCAACGCCGCATACAAAATCGGTGCAGCATGACCCTTAGATAGCACAAATCTATCCCTATCAGGCCAATCGGGTTCCTCTGGTCTTAAGGACATCTCCGAGAAGTACAAAGCGGAAACGATCTCGGCACAGCTGAAACAGCTGGATGGATGTCCCGATTGAGAATCAGTAGTCATTTCTAGTACACGCTTCCTTAGGCTCCTAGCAACCTTTTCTAGGGCTAATACTTTGGAGTTAGACATTATTTCGTGCCCCCTACTCTGGTAAATTTGAGAAGCAGATATGTCCTATGATTGGGACATTGTCTCTAGGAAGAATTCGTATCGATCTGAACGGTATAGAACCCGTAGATACTCCACAGGCACACCTTGTTCGTTAAACAAAATCACTCGCTTATTTAACAGCGGAAACTGTACAGGCACTTCTAGATAGGTAGCTCTGACTTCATCTGCCGGCATGGCCTCCAACCAAAGCTGGGTTCTGACCAATTTATGACCATAATGGTCCTGCAAAAGGCCTTGAATTGATTGGGTTAGATCTTCCTTATCTAACCCCGGGGCGTATTTGCACGGGATGTAATATGTCTGCAGTCCGATAGGAATGTCATCAGCATAGCGGATTCGGGAAATACGGTAAGTAGCTGTTCTTGGTTCAATTTGCAGACGTTTAGCTATCCGCTCATCGGCTTCCACTGTTTGGATCTCTAGAACTCTAGCACTGGCAACGGCATCTTGTCGCCTCATGTCATCATCAAAGCTTGTCACAGTCATCAGGTTTTCCTTAAACCTTCGTCTGCGAACAAATGTCCCTCGTCCCTGCTCACGAGACAGTAGACCTTCTTGAACTAAGATATCCAGCGCTTTTCTAACCGTCATTCTGCTGACTCCGAAAGTCTCACTTAGATCCTGTTCCGATGGCAGCTTATCCCCAGGGTGTAACTCATCGGTCTCAATCAAGTCCCTGATATACTCACTAATCTGGTAATAAACTGGGATCGGAATGTCTTTTCTAACGACATTTTCCATGCAACTAGACCACCTTTGATATTTGAAATACACGACGTGTATAGGAGACGCTGCAGTGTAGTCATCCAATCGTCTATACCTCTGTACGTCTATAGGAATTCGCTGTGGACAATTGAGTTCCTGCTGAGGGCAAATTAATAATTGATCGCGGAGACAAAAAAAGTGGTAAGCTGACTATGCAGTGTAGACAATGGAGCTTGCGCCGTGGAATAAGAGGAGTCGCCCTCCCCTTCCAAGAAACTAATTTGTTGGAGGGTAGAGAAATGTCAGCAGCCGACACAGCAATAACCAGCAAAACCCAGCTGAGACCGCCGCTTAAATGGGCTGGCGGCAAGAGATGGTTGGTACCTATCCTCAGGCAGTATTGGCACAAGCATGAGGGAACAAGATTAGTGGAGCCCTTCTGTGGAGGACTAGCGGTACCCTTGGGGTTAATGCCTTCCCAGGCCCTGCTCAACGATATTAATCCCCACCTTATCAATTTCTACAGGTGGATACAGAAGGGGCTTGAAATCAATCTCAAGATGGAACAAAGGGAAGATGTGTATTACCTATACAGAGAGCGCTTTAACGAACTAGTTGGACCCTTAGGTCGGCAGGACAGTAAAGAAGCCGCGGAACTCTTCTATTATCTTAACCGAACAGGATATAACGGCCTGTGCCGTTTTAATCAGAACGGTGAATTCAATGTGCCCTTTGGCCGCCATAAACGCATCAACTACGTAACGGATTTTACCCCTTATCAGAAGCTTTTTGCCCAGTGGGAGTTTCGGTGCGGCGACTTTCAAACCCTGGAGCTTGCTCCCACGGATTTCGTCTATGCAGATCCTCCCTATGATGTAGAGTTCACCCAGTACTCCAAGGAGGATTTCCAATGGGAGGATCAGGTAAGGCTTGCCCACTGGCTCGCTAAACATGAGGGCCCAGTGGTGCTGTCTAACCAGGCGACCCCTAGAATAGTAGAACTATACAGCGACCTTGGCTTTCAATTGAAGTTCTTGAAAGCACCTCGGCGGATTTCCTGCACCGGTGACCGTTCCCGGGTCAAGGAGGTTCTGGCTGTCCGCAACTGCTAGTTCCTTGTTCAAAGGCTTGGTGCGAAGAACGACATGCTGATGGTTTCTGTGTCGGGAACTGCAGAAAAGCTGGATTAGTGAAGGATAGTTATGTTGACCAGCGCACAACTCTGTCTTTACCACTAGTCTTAGCTTGCAAAAGCAGGTCATCCACTTTGCGGAGCAATGATTGTTTTGTATCATTTTCCTCATACGCTGCTACGCCAAAGCTGCATGTTATGTCT
>LSQX01075039.1_pt1 | contig 14599 bp, 8 predicted proteins | sample 654561 | NCBI WGS metagenome assembly LSQX01 (sample SAMN04489861, study PRJNA283612) | anaerobic digester metagenome | isolation source: 4 biogas reactors fed with cattle manure at either 37C or 55C with and... | place: Denmark: Kongens Lyngby | collected 2014
TTATCGGTACTTTTTAAAACAAGGGGCTGTCTCAAAAAGGGACGGCCCCTTTCATGTATTGGGACATAAATTTTAACAGAAAAGCGGGCCGAAAGCCCGCCAATCCTGTAGAATGTCATTATGAACAAATCAAATCTACACCCCAAATATATCAAAAATTCGCAGTACATTCAACTTTGCCTTCCCATTGAAACGGACGTCTTGATTCCAGTGAGACATTCGGTCCGTCTTCTTGACCAAGTATTGGATGAACTCGACTACCGCCCGCTCTACCAAACCTACGCGCACCGGGGCCGAAAACCCGTGACCCATCCGAAGAATCTTTTTAAAGTGCTGGTGTACGCGTACAGCCAAGGTATTTATTCAAGCCGCAAAATTGAAGATGCCTGCCGACTGAATCTCGCCTTTCAATATCTACTGCGAGGTGACAATATCCCCGACCACAACACGATTGCCCGTTTTCGCACAGGACGCCTGGGCGATTGTATTGAATTACTCCTCAACCAATTGGTTCACCATCTCAGCCGCTATGAGGCCATTGACTTCGACCATGTATTCATTGACGGCACGAAGATCGAGGCGAACGCCAATCGCTACAGTTTTGTGTGGAAGAAGGCCACGACCCAGTATGAGGCACGTTTGCAGCTCAAGATCTATCAATTGCTCAGTCGCTGCTTTGCGGCAGAGCTTTTGCCAGAGATTATGACAAGTGAAAGGTTGGAGGAGTATCTCACACGCCTGGAGGCACGCGCAAAGAAGGAAGCGATCGTATTTGTGCACGGTAAGGGCCGCCGCAAGACCCCGTTACAACGTGACATTGAAGCGTTGCGAGCCTACCTTGAAACACAAGAAAAATACGAACGCTACCACCTGCTGTTCAAGGGCCGTAACAGCTTCTCCAAAACGGACCCTGACGCGACGTTCATGCGGCTTAAAGATGACCACATGCGTAACGCACAATTAAAACCTGCTTACAATCTCCAGTTGGCCGTCGCCCACGAATACATTGTAGGGGTGGATGTCTCCTGTGAACGCAGTGACGCGAACACGCTAAAACCGTTCTTGCAGAGGATGAAACACGATTATGGTCGTCCCTTTGACAAGCTTGTTTGCGATGCGGGTTATGAGAGCGAAGAAAACTACACCTATTTGGAAGAAGAGGGCATCACCGCATACATCAAGCCGTCCAATTACGAGTATTCCAAGACGCGTAAGTTTCAACGTGACCAGGCGTTTCGCTTGAGCTTAGAATACCTCCCTCAACAGGATGCTTACCGTTGCCTTGAGGGGCGATTATTGACATTTTCCCACATCCGTACAAGAAAGAGTGCCTCGGGATTTGAAAGTGAAAGTAAGCTCTATCGTTGTGAGAGTTGTGAGGGATGTTCACGTCGGGCGACCTGCTATACGGGAAAATACTCAAAACAATTGCAAGTCGCTGAGACGTTTGAGGCCTACCGCAAAGAAAGCTTACGCAATGTGACGAGTCCTCTCGGGATCAAGCTACGGGTGAATCGTTCGATCCAGGTCGAGGGCGCTTTTGGTGTCTTGAAATGGAATCACGGATTCAAGCGTTTTCTCACACGCGGCATGGTGAACGTCAAAACAGAATGTTTGTTACTGGCTTTTGGATTTAACATCAACAAGTTGCATCATCGCATGCAAGGGCATCGGTTAAGGCAGGCACTATTCCCCCTGAAAGACACTGGATAAACAATCCATTTCGCATGAAAAGCGACTTTAGCCTATTTTCGCTCGGCCTTTTCTACGAATTCTCCCGGTTTTACGACTTTGCACACCATGGCTTTGCGTGACGGTGCGTTCCGAAAGCGCCTACTATGACATTATTACATGTTTTACCCATGAAAAAGGAGCTGTCCCATCACAACTTGCTGTGTTCTGAGACAGCCCCGACACGGCGCTTGAAATTGCTAGGTGCTACTTTACTAACCCTTGTGAATTTCTCTTTTCTTCCGGCGATAATTTCCCCGATGGTTTAGTGGCCGGCTATTACGCGGCTTTAAACAAGCTTCCGCTACTCCTAGTGAGAGATAGGGGAGTACGTCCAAGTGTCAGGGAGTATCTCTCTACTAGAGAAGTGGATTCTCTGACGCTTCTAGGGGGTCCTCTGGCGATAGGGGAGGCGATTGAAAGGGAGTTAGCGGTATTGCTCCGCTGATATCTTAAGGTCATGGGAGAGCAGTTCCCCTGTGTGTTCTTCTGATTATGGTTAAATAGGAAGAGGAGACTTATCGACCACCTTATTTGGGGGAGGTGCTTTCCCATGACCGATCTCACGATTAATCACGATCTGTTACCTAAACAGAAAGCTAGATCCATCCGGACGAACAGAAAGATTGTTTTCTTTCGATATGCAACAGAGCTCTACCATGAGCTCGATGCGCAGGGCATGATGGAGAGGATGAAAAAGGTGCCGCAACTGGGCGTTATCCGGGTGGGCAGTCATTTTAATAAATCACGCTATGACTACGCGATGCTCCAGCTCTATTTGCATCAAGTGGCACAAGAGCACTTGAAACAGGAGTTAAAGTGGTCGTACGGGAATAAGGTTAATCTACGCACCGTTTTTCCTCATGGGTTTGAGCTGGAGCTTGCCAAAAGACCTTCGGTGGCAGAACTGATTCAAATTTTAATTTTGATCCACAATGTGGGGCATTTTTGCGGAACTTTCACGTCTTCGCGCGCTGTGATCTTGCATGCTAAGCACGATAAAGTGTTTTATGAGCGGTTTATCCATTCGTTCGGCGATGAGCGTTATGTGGAGATTGCGAAGCGCTGTGTTGCGGATTGGAATGAATCGCTGTTGCATCACTTGAATACTAAGTTGATCCTGGATCGCTGTGATCAGTCGAAGGTTGCTGTGCGTTTGGCTCAGGTTCTTTTATATGCCTATGTGCGCGATGATGAGGCTGATGAGGAGAAACGTCAGTTTATTTTCTGGCTTTTCAGGACCGTGAGGGATGTGGGCTATGTAGCTTATGACTTACAGATTGCGAGCACAGCGATTAGCATGGATGTGCTGAACTTGAATGAGATTAAGTTGCTTTTAAGGGAGCTTCTTTCTCAGAACAATAATCGCGAGTCAACCGAGGCGCTTGTGGATGCTCTAAAGAAGTTATTAGATGATACGCTCTATTTTAAAACTGAGGACGTGATCTGTTACCACAGGATTGCTTCTTCCATGCGGTCTTCTCTTCCTGTGGGTTCTTTTAATTATTTTGACGATCTCTTTTTGGAGGAGGCTTCACCTTTGAACGAAAGTCATTCTCATCTGCGAGATTACTTCGAAGATAAGTTGTTAAAACTGACCTTTGCGTATAAGGACCGGTCGTTAGCGCATGACTTCCACGATGAGTTGGAGAGGACGCACCATGTGCGGTCGGGATTCTACCATCGGTATTCGGGGGAGACGACGGTGGTTGTGGCGTTGAAAAAGAGCTGTAAGAATCAAAGTATGGTTGCTTTTCGCGTTTTTCAAATGGCGCTGCGCTACCTTCGCCAAATCGAAGACATTGAATCTTGTGATTCACGTTTTTTACTTGCCACCAAGTTCTTTTTGGGGTATTTATGTGCGGGTCTTTTGGTTTACATTAAACCGGCGATTCACAAGGAGGACTGTGTGTTTGTAACTCGAGGCCGTCGTAAGCGCATTGAGGTGATCCGGGATTGCTTGAATATGAGCTCCGCTTCTGAGGACATGAAGCATGAGGCGGAGCATCTAATCAAATGCATGGAAGAGGATCCCTATGGCGGAGTGACTGTCATGATCCCTGCAAGTATTGTGTGGTCGGATAAAGAGAATAAATCGCTTTGTGAGCTGGATGGTATGCTGCTTTATCCGAATTGGGACGATCATCAGTTGGTTTTGCTTGAGGCGAAGAATAAGAAGGCTAGTGGGTCGGAGGCAAAAAAGTGCTTGAAGAAGAAGTTGATGCACTTTTAGAAGCTGCTGGCTTGACTGTAAGAAGAATCGCGGGCGAAAACCGTTATGAGACAGCGGCTCTGGTCGCGGCAGAAGTCATCGGAACGGGCAAGCATGTCTTCCTCGTGAATGGCGATTCTCCGTGGGATGCTCTGGCCATTGGTCCGGTAGCAGCGGCTGAAGGAATTCCTGTTCTCCTGACAAAGGCCGGTGCCTTGAGAGACGAAACAAAAGCGTTCCTCGTTGATAATGGTATTAAAACAGTCACCATTCTCGGTGGAGAAAAAGCAGTAAGCGCTGCAGCCAGAGCTCAGATTCCGGCCAGCATCGCGGTGAAGAGAGTTTTCGGCGAGAACAGAGATGAAACATCGCTTGACGTTGCTGAAGAATTCTTCGGTGATCTCGATACAGTCGTCATTGCTTCACGTGCGAGCTTTGCGGACGCTCTGGTGGGCGGCTATTTCGCGGCCCTCGTTGATGCCCCTATCTTGCTCGTGGGTGACAAAAAAATTAATGACTGGATCGATGAATATCTGCTCGGTCAGGTAGATCTCGAAGACATCTACATCCTCGGCGGTGAAGCTGTTATTAGTAAGGCAATGGCTGAAGAGCTTGACGGCTACGATGTCATTAAGAGCATTGAGCCTATCCCGAACCAGGTTCTCGCGCCGACTACCGGACAGCTTAAATTCTTGGTCAACGGAAAATGGCCGATGACCGCGGCAGAATTCAATGATGAATTCGGTGATGCTTACGGTCTGACTTTCCTGTATACGCCCGGAAGCGTCGCAATGGCGGATCCTGCAGCAGGCGCAGCAGGTAGTTCCATGGGTAAGGGTAAGTACGCAGTATCGGTAACCGAAACAGCAACTGGCGTGAAAGTTCCTGCAGAAGGTGCTTTAGCTGAGAACGCGGTTGAGTATGTAGTCTCCAACCCGAAAGCGATTGCCAAAGTGACGAAGTTTGTCATGACTTGGGGCGGCTTGCCTAATGTTGTTGGCAAAGTGGCTAACCTAGACGTTCTTTCGGGCTTGACACCTGTAGCAGTTGAGGCAGTGACGGTTGGCGGAACTACAGTTACAGCAGCAGATACTTCGCTCTACGAAGAAGGTACTTGGCCTACATTTAGTGCCGGCTGGGTGGGATCCACGTTCCCCGAAGTCATCGCGATTGATACGACTCCCGCAATTGTTAACCCAGGCGGAAGCACAACATTGTCCTTCAGATTTACAGGTCTACCTGAACTTCAACGCTGGTCTGTCTATGTCGAAAAAGCTGCGCGTGTAGCAACATCAGTTGCTAACAAAAACTACAGTGTATTCACGTATGACGCTAAGACGTTCGATCTTTGCGATGCTACTTCGCCTGATAAGATTGTGTTGCTCGACCAGTACGGTGAGCCGATCGCTGCTAACGGTCAATATGTTAAGATCACAAACAAGGCTAAAACAGAAGTGTTCCAGGCTGACGCAATAAATAACGCTACTGGACTCGATTTCATGAATGTTGCTGATACCTTCACCGTCACGGTGTACCCGGGCGATCCTGCGATTCCCGCAAACAGCAAGCCGCTTGGTAGCTATACGATCAAGACCGTTCCCCAGGGCAACGCAGTACCAAAAATCGAACTCGACTTTGTGCCTGCATCGCTTGGTGCTCCCCTGTATAAAGAACTCGTCTTGAACACGTTGCCAAGTAGTTATGTAAAATTTGATGTGGTTGATGAACTTCATGTCGGCATTAACGTCACGGTCAATGGTTTGCCCATTAGCGCAGATGACGTTCAGCATGTCGATGGAGTGGAAGGTGTGAACTTTACAATCGAATCATCAGATGAGCTCGTGGCAACGGTAGCTAGTGAAACTATTGATATTGACAACCTATACGATCCGATCAAAGTCGAAGCCGTAACCAAAGCGGGTGCCACAACCTTAACGCTCAAGGGTACGGCCAGCGATCAAACATCCACCTTGGCCATGCTCACTGTCAAAGCGAAAGACGTAACACCCAAAATCAACGAGCTTGAAATTGTAACAAGGAAACTTGAAATTAGTATTCCGGGCGATATCGATGAGGTCGCGGATCAGCTCTACTCACCGGATCTCGCAAAATACACCACATATGGTTTTGGCGAAGTCCATGCAGATATGATCAAATCAGCTGCTTTGTACAGTGGTGGAGACTACCTGTTCGTGAGAATTGTCATGGAAAAAGTCTACGGCGGTAAGACCTTCGAAATTCGTGCCAAATTGGTTGAAGAAACGCCTTAATAGGCGAACAGTAACCTGAAATCATTGGATTCCTAATCCAAATCGCGGAGGCCGTCCCGGTAGCAATACCGAGACGGCCTTTCCTTAGTGTGCCGGGCATGGCAGGTAACTAAGAGGCAAAACCCCGGCCCGAGAAATACGAACCCCATAAGAGGCAGGACGTGAGGGGTATGACTGCTAAACAAGTCGAGGATTGAATGCTATCCGTTCTCACGCGTGTAAATGGAGCAGGTAGATGAGGTGACCGTTACGAGTCTTACCCCGGGAGATCTCATACGCGGACAGGGTACACCCGATCGGACGCCGTCAGAGGCCTCCTAGAGTATGTAGCCCGCCCAGATGACCCAAAGAGGTCACCCCTATGACTGCAGCAGATCTGAGCGAAATACGAGCTTTTGGAGGCGTTACAGCCAAGCAACTAACAAGTGTATAGTCTGGCTGAGAAAATCAAGTCCGGAACCCCAGTTTATCAAGGGGAAATCCCCAGAACTATCACGGGAGAGCCCGATACCGCATCCCATCTTACGCAAGCATTAGGGGAGCATATCTACCACCAAAGGTACCGGGTCAAATACAACCGATTATCGGACTTCCGGGCGTGAGATCATCGAGGATCATTTGAAAAAATCAGTCATCGTCGTCAGTCAATTTCCCATCGGTACATAGAATCGCTCCTTTCAAGATAAGACGACGGATGACACCGTCATGGACCGTCTAGTACACGTGAGCTACAGCAGGCAGCGTCAGACGAACTACGTGCGTTCAAAAATGACGTGGTAGAATAGCAACCAATAACTATGGGTGTACTAACCGAAGAATCGTAGCCAGAGAGGTTGCCTAATGAGTAAAAGTGTGCCTATCACTGTCTCCCAGTTAAGAGAAAGTCTTGTCATCCCCTTTGACTACGGCCACGATCAATTGAAGAAGTTATTCAGTTACTTCTTACATGTTGCCCCCTCAATTGACAGCGCGAGCTCTAGGAAACTGACATCGGATGAAGCGGACATCATGTGGGAGAGATTCATTGAAGACTGGGATGCACGTGGACTACCCTACAAGATATATAAAGAAAATTCTAGTTACCCGAGCGCAACTGCCTTAAAAAAATACTATTTAGGCGATGACTGTCATCTCTCAAGGAAGCGTAGTTCTTTTATTTGCTTTAAAAAGACAAATGAAGGAAATCTTGAATGTCTATTAAGACATCTCAGGAATTCAATTGCCCACGGCCACGTTTACATATTGAAGCAGTCTAACAGGTATTTTCTATTGTTCGAGGATTATAACGGCAGTGGAAATAAGAGGGGAACTATGTTGTTTTCTCAAACTGTATTAGAGAACTTAAAGAAACTGTTGTCATAAAGATTTCCGGCGAGAGATGAATTCCCCTGCCTTCGGTTTAGGGATTAACGGCTGCGATTATCCGGTTCAAACACCCTGAAATTACTTGATTCAGACACCCCTGTATTGGTCGATCGAAAAAAGGTCCACCTGATCGGTCGAAAAAGGGTCCATTCGATCGGCAAGTTCCGAGAAGTAGAGAACAAAAACAGGTCCCCAATTCTATCAAGGGGAAATTTCCAGAATTATCGCCGTAGTGCATATTTCGTTTTACCGGCACCACCTGTCCGGTAAAATGCGGCCACCCGAGGGCCGTTTTTATTTGTGGCATCCACGATGCACAAGCCTTCTCTCCCTGTTACCCTCACAATCCGATCCTAAATGGCAATCTACCGAAAAAGTGGCCGCACTGCCCGAAAGAGTGGCCGAGTTCATCGGACAAGTGGCCGGATGCGCCGGACAGGTGGTGCTAGAACATCAAAATATACGACGACCGCTTTGCCTTTGGGCCTGCCCACTTTTTTAGATTTTCCGGGACGACCGTTTGGGGAACACCCCCTAAAAATTCGAATAAGTGTACATGGGCTCGAATCCATGAATCCTCATCCATGCAAAGAAAATCCTCAGAGTAACAGTATTAGCTGTAGGACATGGCGGCTACAAAGAGGTAGACCGGTTTCAAGTCCCCCGTTGTCGGGTCTTTTAAGTAGCCTGAGTACTGGTAGGGCTTTTTGTCACCCATCTCGAGCCTTGTCCAGGGTACGAGCAACGGTGTTGCGGGACTATTTCAGGGATTGCGCGATCTCGCGCTGATTGAAGATGCTCGCCGATGCCATTCCTATGATTTCTCGATATTGGGTCATTTGCAACCCTTTACATGCACCTTTTGGCTCGGAACAGCCAAAAATCCCCAAAATAATCTAAATTCCCCAAAAAGGCGACTTACCGTTGCAAAATTACGATCACATCGAAATTATTTCTCACGTCGTTAGCTACAATTAAAGTATGAAAGCTAGCTAAAGAACAGAGTGACAAGAAAAAGTTACGAAAAGAAAGGTTAAAAAAATGTGAAGTTAGATGGATACGAGAAGAAAAAATGATCTTGTAATGAGCTTAGTAAAAATTTTATTGGAACTACAGAAAAGGTCCCCAAGTGAAATCCTTGATTTGCCCGGTTGGGAGTTAATGCATACCAGTGCCATATTAGAAGAAGCAATTGAAGTTGTGCGTGTACTAAACAAAATAAAAAGACTCGAACAATTACCCCCCGTACCCATTAATAACGAGTTAGATTACCAGAAGCATTGTCAGGACGTACTCATGAACAACCCCTACCATATCGTCTACTACATCCCCCAAGATGACGATCGCTCACTCCCTACGTCCTTTTTCGATTGACAAATACAGATGAATGGCTCATGTTTAAAATTGACGAAGAGGAGTGCAAAGATTTGCTGCAGATCATCGATCGCCGGTCGGCACGGCGGTCGACGATGGTTATCTCACAGTACAGTCCGGACGAATGGATTGGACAGATGCCAATCCAGGTAGCCGCTGAGGCGATTACCGATCGGTTGACGGCACAGGCCTACACGATTACGATTGAAAGCCGCGAATCCATGCGACAAATCGTCGACTAAGGATAGGAGAGGGAATCGGTCTTGGATTCTTTTAGCGCGTCCGCTGCTTAACTTGTCAAGGATAAACCGCTTTGCGGCGCTTTCGCGTCCTTGACAAGCGCACGGAACGCGCTTTCTTAAAAACAAGACCGGATCCCTCTCTTTGCAGCTGGAAGCTGCCGGATGGACAGCTTGGAACTTCACAATGGCGTCATTTCACTTAGTAGGGAATCAATTTTCTCCTAAGCAACATTGAAAATTGAGGGGTGGCCACCGCCGCGCTCGAAAAAGGCCACCTCTTACCGAAACGCATCTGACTCTGGTTATTCCGAACCAAAAGGAACACCGTTCCGAGCTTCTGAGCCAAGCGTTCCGCGAGTTGAGAGCCAACCATTCCGAGGATCGAGAGCCATCGATTCCGACGAGTGGGAGCCATGAATATAGCAATCTAGAATTATGCCAGCGTCGCCATTAAGAAATGCACCACGCGGAGGGATGTTTTTTATGGAATGGGGTACCTCAGTATTTATCAATCGAAAAAGGGTCCACCTGATCGCTCGAAAAAGGGTCCACTCGGACCCATATTCAGATACCACATGACAGACAAAACGCGATACCTGAGAAGAAATAGTAACAGATTCGCGTCGACGAAGTTAGGACGACAGTAGTCGTCTCCCGAGAGCTCCTAGAGCGTGTTATTCGTCCATTTGAACAAAGAGAGGTCATTCCTTGTAACTGCAGCAGATGCGAGCGAAATACGAGCGTTTAGAGGCGTTATAGCTAACAACAAACATGTGTATGAACGGCTGTGAAAAACCAGGTCCGGATCCTCATATTATCAAGGGGAAATCCCCAGAATCATCACAGGAATCCCCGATAACTAATCCCATCTTACGCAAGCTGGCTATTCCACAGTACTAGCACCCCATGTCCGGCGTATCTGGCCACTTATCCGGTGAACAGTCACTTTTGCAGTAGTTTGCCATATAGGATCGGACTGTGTACGACTCGTATGAGTTTCATCTGATGAGTTTGACAGAATCTTTATCGATGCCACAAAAATAGGCATTCACATAGTGGAGTAACGGGGGAGAAGGCTTGTATCTTTTCAGCGTGTCATCCACGCTCCCTTTGAAACAAGCCATCTCCCCACTCCTTGTGCATCGTGGATGTGTAAAATGCGGCCCCTGGGTGGCCGCATTTTACCAGACAGATTGTTATGGCAAAACATAATATGCAAACAAGAATGAGGAGGCCATGACTGCTACAACAGGGATCGGGTCAAATACTATCGATTACCGGACTTACTAAGTGAATTGCATGTCAAGTAACAAGTGAACCAATATTTTTAACTTCGGCGGTTATTGGCCAAGACCGATGTCTCGATCCTCGAAGATCGCTTGTACAAAAAATCGGTCATCGTCGTCAGTCAATTCCCNNGGTACATGGGATCGCGTCTTTGAAGATAAGACGACGGCTGACGCCGTCATGGAGCTTCTGGTACATGTGGCCTTCCCCTTGGGATATAGTGGCCCATCCTTAAGACAACAGGCAGCGTCAGACGAATTGCGTGCGCTCAAAAGATACACGGTCTAATCGCGAACAAGTGTATGAATTGCAATGAGAACGAGGTGTAGTGATCCGATAATTATGGGTGTAGCAAAAGACCGACGAATGTTAAGATGAAATTTAGCAAGAGTTTTAAAGCATTTACGGGGAGAAACATAACGATGTCAAATAAAATCTGTTTCCTATTTGGGGCTGGAGCTGAAAGCGGTTTTGGAATTCCCAAGGGTCCAGAGTACACGCAACAGACGATGCTGCGAGAACACCCAAAATTGTATGAAGAGCTGGATAAATTTTATGGCAATCGTGTAGAGCAAAATTTCAGTCAAAAATATAAACGCTTATATCTTTTAAACAAAAACAGTCGGGATTTTCGTCAGATTATTTGCGACGCAACCTTAAAAATGATCAGTGAAAATCGAGTACAAGCTATTAAAAATCAGATTATCGAAGTAATTGACAAAAAAATTGTCAATTACAAGGATTCAGATTCAATTTTGGACAAGTGCATAGATGACGACTTTTGCAAAAATGTGTCAGTGCTTATGCACCCTATCGTTACTGGTAAGACAACAACAAGAAACGATGAAAAGGATGATGATCGTGCGAAAAGCGTTCAAAATGAGTTGAGTGAATGTTCCGACGGTACTGCCAATTTTGACCTTGATGGACTCTTGAATGGGATGTCCGAATTAATTAAAGACTATTTCACCTACCATGGCGTAGTGGAAAAGTATTTTTCTACCATCATTGATCCCATAAAAATTGGTAACGACAAATTTTGGGTACTCGTGAATTATTTTTGGAGTGCTTTCTTCTGCATCTACAGGGCAATGATCGGAAAAAATGGTGATAAAGAGGAGAGCAAGGATTATCAAGAGTTTTTGGCAAATCCTAAGAAAAAAATAGAAGAGTTGTATAGCATCACAAAAATTAAATCTATGGCTTCCCAGCATGAAAACTATTATTCTCAAATTGTTGAACACCTTGATCGAGATGCGTATTACGCAATTACGACAAATTACACACCTTTTGCAAAGTTGCTCGAACAACGAGATGACGTGGATCATGTTCCTGTTAGTGATTCAATTGTTACTCATATAGCGGGAAAATTGAGTTGGTTTGAAGTTGTTGACGAAATGAGAGTCATTGATTTGGAGTTGGAGGATTTGGATGAAAACGATTTTGTTATCCCCTATATGTACACACAGGCACCCATAAAACCAATTGTTGAGCCAAAAATGATCCGTGAATACGAAAGAATGGATAGATTTCTCCAAGAAAGCAAATACCTTGTTATTATTGGGCATGGGCTAACTCAAGGTGACCTTCATCTACTAGCATATTTACGAGAATTTCTAATGAAACGAGACTCCGAAATAATTTTAATGAAATTCGTAAAGCCAAAAGCGCAATTTAATAGCTCTGACGTTCAAAATAAGTTAATCAAATCTCTAAGATTCGCGGATGATGCGAGAGATATTGATGGTCAACTGATTAGAAACAAAATTCGAGTTGAGACATGCGACGCACTTTTGGAAGTCATAAAAGAATTGAAAGCGGTTACCTCAAAGTGATGAGCACTATCGACAGTAGGCGTCCTTTATCTAGTGTCGGTTTTGAAAAACTGTAAACAGTATTTTTGAAATAACATCAGACGGACCACACTATCTTCTTAAGCTACGTAGCCATAAAGGAAGGTAGCACAGTATTAATGTTTGCGCGCAGTGAGTTCTTGTAGTGCGCACCCACCGGGTCTAAACAGTGTCTCCAATCAATGATCGGCCGCCTTACCTTCCCTGCTGTATTTGTCAATCGAAAAAGGGTCCACCTGATCGTTCGAAAAAAGGTCCACCCGATCGGCTAGCTTCGGGTAGTGAAAATCAATCCCGGATTCCCGCTTTTATCAAGAGATTTCCCCAAAGCTATCGCAGCGCTTCACTCGCGATTATTTTAATCGTTTAGTGTTCTTGTCACCGCCAAATCCTTGGCTCCCACTCATCGGAATCAATGGCTCTCGATCCTCGGAATGGTTGGCNNGGAACGCTTGGCTCCGAAGCTCGGAGCGGTGCCCTTTTTGGCACGGAATGTCCACATTGACGAACCACTTAGCACAGATGGTCAACCATGTATACGATCAACGCGTTAATGACAAAATGGGAATGCTGTTATCAACGTGCCCGAATTACAGAAAGGTTCGCCTTCGGGTGATCCTGACTGTCACGGTGCAATCGGAACCGGTAAATCTTTTACGGTAAAAGCGTTGTCAATCTCGTCTTCAACCACAGGTACTACAAAAATGCTGTCGATTAGGCGAACATTGCCAAATACCGATGTTCTGATCCTCGACGACTGAGGGAGGGTGATCTCTGTCAAGTTATCCAGACAATAGACTGGTGAGATTACCGAGGATTAGCTTTAAAATGAATCGGTCATCGTCGTCAGCCAATTCCCCACCAGTTCAAGGTTTATTGTCTTCGAATATAGAACGACGACTGACTCCGCTAGTGACCCTCTAGTTCATGTTGCTTACCTTATTGAACCCGGTGGACTATCTATCTAATGGGGAAGTGAGGGGGTTCGTACGGATTGCGATCGTCCTACGTAAATTGTGAGTTTCGAATAATATCAATTTCCATTTTATTAAAAATGACAGTAATATGAAAATGATGAGAAGCAATATTATCATCGAGGAGGTAAAAAATGGCTTGGTCGTTTAAAAATGAATTAATAGAGAAATCAAAAGAAGCAATGATGTCAGCAATACAAATATACAATAATCCTCTAGTTAAATTTAAGTCAGAAATATTTATAGTGACTTCAATAATATCTTGGACTTACTTGCTGCATGCTTATTACCGCAGTATAAATACGGATTATAGGTATTATCAAAAGAGAGGTAAAAGAAAACGGTATGACAGAACTAAACATAATGCATACAAATACTGGGAACTCGAACGATGTTTGAATGAGAATAAATGTCCGCTTGATAAAGGAACAGCTCAAAATTTGAAATTTTTAATTGGAATAAGACATGAAATTGAACATCAGAGAACAGATAGAATTGATGAATATATCGGATCCAAGCTTCAGGCATGTGCTCTAAATTACAATAGGGAGCTGGTGAAGTTATTCGGAGAAAAACACAGCATCCAACCGCACTTAAGCTTAGCCATACAATTAACTCCCTTAGATCCGATGCAAGAAAGACAGCTGAGAGAAGAAGCTGGTAGCTTACGACATTCCAATATCATGAAATTTATAACTGAATTCGAAGCAGAATTATCTGAAGAAGAATTAAAAGCACAGACGTATGCTTACAGGGTTCTATATGTTCCTATTTTGGTAAATAGAGCTAATCAAGCGGATAAAGCTGTTGAGTTTGTAAAAGCAGAGAGTGATGATGCAAGGAATATAAGCAAGACTCTCATTCGAAGTGTCGAGAAGCCTAAATACTTGCCAGGTCATATCGTAAAGGAAATGAAGGATGAAGGCTATCAAAAGTTCTCTATGCATTACCATACGAAACTTTGGCAAAGTAAAGATGCAAGAAATCCAAAATTCAATTATGGGGTATGGGTGGCAAAGCAATGGTACTGGTATGAGAATTGGCTTCAGGTCGTGAGAAAGTATTGCGAGAAAACTTATTCTTCACTTACATAAATTGATATTTGTGGCCAATAATGCATGTTTGCGGAGTCCTAAATGAATTCTCATCAGATGCATATGACGTTTTGTCAGCACCATCTGTCCTAAAAATGCGACCACCCGTCGGGTGAGTGGACCTTTTTGCGGCCGGAAAGTTGCACATTAAGGCAGCGTCAAGGACCGATATCCCGATCTCCAGTGGCCAAGGTACC
>LSQX01121877.1_pt2 | contig 14599 bp, 12 predicted proteins | sample 654561 | NCBI WGS metagenome assembly LSQX01 (sample SAMN04489861, study PRJNA283612) | anaerobic digester metagenome | isolation source: 4 biogas reactors fed with cattle manure at either 37C or 55C with and... | place: Denmark: Kongens Lyngby | collected 2014
TTATATTACTATAATAATACAGACGCGTAATCCGCCCGCAAAACACCCGACGTTTTTGTATGATAATCTGATCATGAGGTGAATTGTTCACGGATTCGGATCATGGAGGTCGGCACTATGAATATCGCTGTTGTTACCGGAGCTTCCTCGGGGATCGGAGAAGAAATTTTGCGCGGATTGGTCCGTGAGCGGGGTGCGTTCGGCAGTCCGCCTTTCGCTCAAATATGGGCGATCGCAAGAAACGAAAGGCGTTTGGATGAACTGAGGAAAGAGCTCGGGCCGGAGAGGATCCGAATTTTCGCTTTGGATCTTGCCGACCCGGATTCACTAACCGTCATTGACGACGCCCTGAAAGAAGAGATGCCGACCGTCGGTTTACTCGTGAATTGCGCTGGAATCGGTCGCGTCGGCCCGATTACCGGACAAACTCCCGGAGACCAAAGGGCGATGATCACCCTGAACTGCTCGGTTCCCGCGGAGCTGACCTCGATCTGTCTGCCCTACATCATTGCGGCGGGAAAAGATTCCGACAAGAAGAACGGGCCCCGAATTCTCAACATCGCGTCGAGTGCCGCGTTTCTGCCTCAACCGGGTTTTGCGACATATGCGGCAAGCAAATCCTTTTTGCTGAATTTTTCGCGGGCAATCAATCACGAACTTCGTCCGTATCATGTATCCTCGACGACGGTTTGCCCCGGTCCGGTATCTACGGATTTTTTGGTTCACGCGACCGGAACGCCCTCCGCTTCCTTTTCGGGAATCAAGAGTCTTTTTGTCGCCCGCCCCGATAAGATCGCCGCGCGTTCGATTTCCGCCGCTCGAAAGGGACGCGCCCTCCTCGTTCCCGGATTATCGCAAAAGCTTCTGCATCTTGTGTCGAAGGTATTGCCCGCTCGTTTTATGATGTTCCTGTCCTCCCGGCTGGCCGGCACCAAAGAGTCTTCTTCTCCGGAGTTTATGTCGTCAACATCCGTTTCGATCTCTACTGTCCTCCTCCCCTTCGGAGGCGTTAAAACACCGGATAACGCTTCCGCGGAGATGCGAAAAGAGATCGCGGTTCCTCCCGAGGCGATCACGGCACAAGACGCGACTCACCGGATCAATCTTCGGAACGGAAATTTGAGCTCCTTGGACAGCCCGCTTTCCGCGCTCAAATATCCTCCGGGCGACCCGATCCCCTTCACGTCGGATCAGGCCGCGGCAATTCTTCGTGCTTTTCCGGGTAAGAACTCCGTATAATGGTATTTTTACTACGCATCGACGCGCATGTATTTGAGTCATTATTGGGATAATTCAACGATTTGTCATAGAGATTTTATTGCTATTTTATGGCAATGATGATAGCATTACTATGTTGGCTTAATCAAACAGAATCGTTTAGGAGGAAAATTCCATGTATGATACGTTGGTTACCCTGAAAAGAGGATTAACCGAGATTCTGGCACTGAAATTGTTGCTGGAAGGTGATCAGTACGGCTATCAGTTCGTACGATTGATCAGAAGCAGAAGCGACGGAGATATATCCCTGACCGAAGGAGCTTTATATACCACTCTGTATCGTCTGGAGGCCGCAGGACATGTTACATCCGAGGATGTTCTGGTTGGTCTCAAGCGCCGTCGTCGTTACTATAAGATCACCGACAGCGGCAAGAAGTATGCAAAATCCGAGATCGAGAAATACGAGCGTTTGTCGGGCGGAGTAATGAAAGTCCTTCATTATAAAGGCAAGTAAACGACGAATCGTGTTACGGAATCGATATAAAGCCGATCGTACGATCGGCTTTTTCATTGTTTATTTATTGTTCACCAATGAGCGTAATTGATTTTATCAACGGCAAAGGTTATACTGTTATACAAGACTAACTTTCACCGCAGCAGCCGGATCGGAGGCATGATTATGGATAATCTATTCTGGCTTGACTATATGATATTGGCAGCCGTAGGACTTCTGGTGGCAGTGGTTCTCTTATTTTCCTTGCGGGACTCGCGCAAGCGGAAAACATCCGGTTGTTCCGGGAAATGCGGAGCCTGCTCGCTTTCCTGCGGGATCAGGAATGATACAATTGACCGGTCGTCGGAGATCGAAAAGAGCACGCCGGAAGAATTGACAGAATGTAAGACTGATTCACCAAAGGATCGATAAATCGCTGGAAGCGATTGAATCGGCTATTGGGGTGCGCAGTTCTGCTGTGTCTTTGGCGAGGTCTTCGTGTGGATCAACGTAGAGATCGGCTTATAAATCATAAAGGTCAGTATCGAAACACATAATCCCTTAAACAAGTTGAACGGGATGAACGCCCAAACGATCAGGCTCTCCTTGTCTGCGACGTTGGGGTTTACTTTTGCCGCCATTCCGATAATCGCTTCCAACGGAAACCCGGCGAGCAGCCCGTATAAACGCAAGAACAAAAAATAGTTCAAAAATGAGGTTCCGACGGTCATCACCAGTGTTCCGACCGCCATCGAAAGGACCGCGCCTTTTCTTGTCTTATACCTCTGATAAATCAGTCCGGCCGTCCCGGCGAACAATATTCCCGTGACAAAATTGGCAAACTGCCCTACACCGGCCGTCGTCGAGAAAGGCAAATGAATCAGATTCTTAACCAGTTCCATCATTATGGCGCTTAACGGTCCGAAAGCGAACGCGCCGATCAGGATCGGAATCTCACTCAAATCAAATTTCAGGAATCCCGGCATAAGGGGCAATTCACGCTCGAAAAACATCAGGATCGCCGCCATTGCCGTCAGCATTGCCATGATGGATAACTTGCGGTTCATCTGAGTGTTCGTGATTCTCTGGTTCGAATGAATGTTTTTCTCCATACCCTTTCCCTCCCGTAAAAAAACTCCCCCGTTACACTTCGGGAGAGAAAATGAGGAGGCAAATCAACGTATGGAGATTCACCCAGTCACACTTCTTTCATCCGGACTATACCGTCGGCACCGGATTCAAACCGGTTCAGCATATGCTTGCGGGCTTATCGACATCGTCGCTTCACCGCCGGTGGGGAATCTCACCCCGCCCCGAAGCTGTCTTGATTATAGGTAAGACGCAAAGTCATGTCAAGCATACGATTGTTGGAAAACAAGCGTGTTTGAAGTATACTGATTTTAATTTGACGGAATTATTCCTTGAAACGGAGTTACTATGCGTAAGAAAGACTGGCTTGCTGTTCTTTTTCTGATCTCGGTTCTGATTTTATCCGCCTCCTGCGCGTTTCAGACGCAGACGCTTACTTCTTCTTTCCCTGTACCGCCATCCGTCGGACAGGAACTTCTGGTTCCGACGGTGACACCGACACCCACACCGACACCGACGCCGACGCCGTCACCGACACCCACACCGACACCGACGCCGACGCCGTCACCGACACCGATGCCGGAATATGTAGAACCCAAGACGGAGGAGCCGGTCTGGTATAACGGGTATGTCGACCCGCGCACGGTTCGCGCAGAGGTCGTACGGAATCCCGAGGACATCACCGTTTTGATTAATAAGTATTTCTCGATGCCGGAGGATTATGTTCCCGAACTTGTTAATGCCAAGCATTCAGCCGGTCAACAACTTCGACCGGAAGCTGCCGAAGCATGGGATCTGATGCACGCCGCCTGCCTCGAGGATTGCGGCCAGAATCTCTATCTGATTTCCGGCTATCGTTCCTACGCGACGCAAACGTACAGTTTTTCGAACGGTATCGAGAGGAACGGTCTGGCGTTCGCGGTCAAGAAGAATGCGTACCAGGGACGATCGGAGCACCCTCTCGGCCTCGCTCTGGACATCAACATTGCTTCCGACCCCGAGATCCGCGACGGTTTCCTGCAAACGACGGCAGGGAAATGGGTGTTGGAGCACGGACATGAATACGGTTTCATTCACAGATATCCCGATGGCAAAGGCCATATCACCGGATATGGGTTCGAAGCGTGGCATTATCGCTTTGTAGGCGTCGAACTGGCGACCACCCTTTATGAGAACGGCCAGACGTTGGAAGAGTATTACGGCAAGGAGCAGATCCTGCCCGAAAATAACGATTGAGCAACAGACAAATCAAGATGAAAAAGAATAAATCGCACTCCCGTTTCATCCGCGAAAACGCACTCCGTATCCTCGCCGGTTTGACCGTTGTGCTTTCCGTCGCGGCGATCGCGATCCTGGTCCGCGCCTACGTCCTTCCGCGGATGCATCCCGGGAGCGCTACGGGCACAGACCCCTTTACGTCAACCAGTGTTTCACCCCCCCGCGAAAGTTCTTCTGACATTCCGGAAACGTCCCCGGAAACCTTTACGAGCACTTCCGTCTCAGCGACCGCAATGCCCGATTCGACCGTTTCGCCGACTTCCGTGACGTCTTCCGCTCCTTCCTCGGAGCCGTCGGCGACGACCGTTCAAGTAAGCAAACCGACGCCCTCTCCGACTCCGTCCGGTCCGGTCTGGTATGACGGGTTTGTCGACCCCCGAACAGTCGAATACGAGATCGTTTCCAATCCGGGTGATATCACCGTATTGATCAATAAATACTACGCCGTATCGGAGGATTACGTTCCGGAGCTGGTCCCGGCGGCTTCATCCGCGAGCCAGAGACTTCGCCCCGAGGCCAACACGGCCTGGGATCTGATGCGGGCTGCCTGCCTAGAGGATACCGGAAAAACATTGTATCTGACGGCCGGATACAGCACATTTGAACAACGCATCGCACTTTTTGAAGTGGCGATTAAAAAGGTCAATGACGGCGTCTCGGGCTTCACGATGAAGCGCGTCGTCTCCAAATACGCCTACGCCGGTCGCTCGGAGCACAACGTCGGCCTTGCTTTGGATATTCGGGAAATCAATGACTCTGCGATCAGCAGTAATTTTCTCAATACCCCAGCCGGTGCCTGGATGTCCGATCACGCCCACGAGTACGGGTTCATCCTCCGGTATCCGGCAGGAAAAGGACACATCACCGGCTATGATTTTGAAGCCTGGCACTTCCGTTATGTCGGCGTCGATCTGGCAACCACTCTGTACACGACCGGGCAGACGCTCGAAGAATACTATGGAAAGGAGCAGGTACTTCCGTGACCTGCTCCTTCTTATAAACGATTGGAATCACCCGGCGCGCCTTATCCTACGCGGTCTCGATACTGGCCTCGGCCTCGAGTCCGAGTTGCTTGACCGCATCTTCACGCATCTTGTACTTCAAAATTTTCCCCGCTGCGTTCATCGGAAAATCCTGAACGAAGGAGATGTACTTGGGCGTCTTGTGCTTGGCCATATGTGACCGCACGTACTCCTTAAGCTCGTCTTCCGTTGCGCTGACGCCCTCCTTCAGGATGACGCAGGCCATGATCGCCTCGCCGTAGGTGCGGTCCGGCACCCCGATCACTTGAACATCGCGGACCTTGGGGTGCGTGTAAAGGAATTCCTCGATCTCCTTGGGGTAAATATTCTCGCCTCCGCGGATGATCATGTCCTTCATCCGTCCGGTGATCTTGAAATTCCCTTCCGGTGTCCGGAGCGCCAGGTCGCCCGTATGGAGCCATCCGTCCTCGTCGATCGCGGCTTTGGTCGCCTCGGGCATCTTGTAGTAGCCCTTCATGATGTTGTAGCCGCGGGCAACAAACTCGCCGGGAACATTGTCCGGAAGCTCTTGGTTCGTCGCAGGATCGACAATCTTACATTCCACTCCGGGAAGCGGACGGCCGACCGTCGACACACGGACCTCGATCGGATCGCCTACCCGGCTCTGGGTACAACCCGGAGAGCTCTCCGTCTGCCCGAAAACGATCGTGATATCGGTCATGTTCATCTTCTCGAGGACCGCTTCCATTACCGGAACGGGGCAGGGAGAGCCGGCCATGATCCCGGTCCTCATATACGAAAAGTCAGTCGTGGCAAAGTCAGCGTGCTCCAGAAGCGCGATAAACATCGTCGGCACCCCGTGCATCGCCGTGATCTTACGAAGATTGATCGCCGCCAGGGACTTTGCCGGCTGGAAATATTCGACCGGCACCATCGTCGATCCATGGGTCACCGAAGCAATCATCGCAAGAACCATACCAAAGCAGTGAAACATCGGAACCTGGATCAAGAGCCGGTCCGCCGTGGTAAAATCCATACAGTCGCCGATGCATTTTCCGTTGTTGACGACGTTATGGTGCGTCAGCATGACGCCCTTCGGAAAACCGGTCGTTCCGGATGTATACTGCATGTTACAGACCTCGTCCGGTCTCGTCGCTTCCGTCATTGTCTTGAGTGTCGAAACCGGTACGCTGTCGGCCAGCCCCATCGCCTCATCCCAGAAATAACAACCGGGTTGCTTCGAATCGATCGTGATGACATTTTTTAAGATCGGGAGGCGCTCGGAACGGAGTTTTCCGGGTTCCGAATCCTTGAGTTCCGGGCAGATCTCATGAAGAATTCCGATGTAGTCCGAATCCTTATACCCGTCGATCAGGACCAGTGTGTGTGTGTCCGACTGACGCAGGAGGTATTCTGCCTCATGGATCTTGTAGGAGGTGTTCACGGTCACCAGAACCGCCCCCATGCGGACCGCCGCCCAGAAGGTCAGAAACCACTGCGGATAATTGGTCGCCCAGATCGCGACATGATCGCCCTTCTTAACGCCCATCGCGATGAACATCCGCGCGACCCGATCGACTTCATCGCGAAACTGAGCGTAATTGCGCGAGTAGTTCCTCGTGGTATACGCGAACGCGCACTGATCCGGGAACCGCGCAGCAACCTCATCCAAGAGAGCGCCGAAGGTCATATCGATCAGAATATCCTTCTCGAAAAGCCGCTCCCCGTCTTCTCTTCGGGTAAAGCAACTGATCGCCGGAACTTCTTCCTTCACCGGCTCAATCGGAACGGACGGCAGTGGCGGAAGCTTCAAATCGGCTCCCTCTGCCAGACGGTCTCCCTGATTTTGTTTCTCCCATTGTCGTACGAAATGCACGAAAAACGGAAATACGATCGCCGGATCCTCGATCTCGGTCGACCATCTCTTCACCCACTCCAAAGAAATGTACCCGTCGTACGCATTCGCGTGAAGGAGCGAAAGCAGTTCGATAAGCGGCAGATCGCCGTTGCCGGGGAGTCGATAGACTACCTTGCCGTGCTCATCCGCGACGGAGTCCTTCACATGGATATAACGAACGCGATCCCCGATATTCCGCCATGTATCGGCCGGCTTTTCACCGAAAAATCGAAACGGGTGATGGATATCCCAAAGTGCCTGAACATTCGGGCTCGCAACCGCGTCCAGAAGTCTTCCGAGTCGCGCGGTGTCCGCGTACACTCCGTTGGTTTCGACCAAAAGAGTAACACCCGCTTCTTCAGCGGGCTTCGCGAGTTCTTGAAGGATCGGAATGACGGCATTATCGTCGATCTCTCTCTCGGGAGCCGGATGAGCGTCCGCCAATACGCGGATATATTCCGCTCCGACGCGAACCGCAAGGTTAATATATTCGAGGATCTCGGTTCGTGCCGTATCGGCCCCTCCGGGTGCCGAGAGCACACAGTCGGACGAAAAGCACGGGATCGTCAACTTGAGTCGCTTGAGCTCATTTACGGTATTATCGATTTCCTTCGGCAGAAACGGGCCGGCGCGGGATGCCATAATCTCTTCACCGAGTCCCCGGATCTCGATTCCGGAATAGCCGAGGTCAAATGCCATGGAATAAATTTCGCTCCATGTCCAGTCCGGACATCCGAGTGTAGAAAAAGCCAGTTTCATTGCCATCGTATTTACCTCCTGAGTTGTCTGCCGAAAAAATGATACATCCAGAATATAATAAAAGCCCGCTCAAATAAAGAGCGGGCTTGCTCAGTTTTCGAAAAGCGGGCACTTATCGGGATATCGGAGGTGTTTCATTTCTTCTCCCGGAGCAACAAATCCCGCGCGTCATTCTCGGAAAGCGGCTTTCCCCAAATAAAACCCTGGATATAATCGCAATTGAACTCATGGAGACAGTCCAATTGACTGTCGCTGTCCACGCCCTCGGCGACGACCTCCATGTCCATCTGATGCACCAGCGATATGATCGAACCGACCATCAGTCGTTTGACACTCTCCTGCACCATATTGTCAACAAAAGACTTATCGATCTTCAAAGTATCGATCGGCAGTACCTGAAGATAACTCAGCGAGGAATAGCCCGTTCCGAAGTCATCGAGCGCGATCCGGATTCCCATGCGATTGAGTTCCCGGAGAATCGTGATCACGTGATCAACAGACGAAATCATCACCGATTCGGTGACCTCAAACTCGAGATTATGAGGATTGCAGCCGGTTTTCCTGATGATTTTTCTGACTGTGGAAAGAAAAGTCGGCGACATGATTTGAACCGCCGAGATGTTGACCGACATCACCAGTTCATCTCCGTACAGCTCGATCAGTGCGTTCAGCTTCTCGCAGGCCTTCTCCAATATCCATTCTCCCATCGGCACCATGATTCCGGCTTGCTCTGCGATCGGGATAAACTGATTCGGGCTGACGGCGCCGAGTTTAACATTCACCCAACGGGCCAGCGTCTCAAATCCGCGAAGTTTCTTGGTTCGCGCATGATATTGCGGCTGGAAAACCAGATATATCTCGTTGTTTTGAATCGACATTCTCAATTCGGATTCGTATTGAGCTTTCATCATGATGTCGTCCATCATGTCCTTTCGGAAGAAACGCACACCGTTCCTGCCGCCTTCCTTGGCCTTATACATCGCAGTCTCGGCATTCTTCATCAGATCCGCGGCGGTACTTCCGTCCGTGGGATAAATCGCGATCCCGGAGCTGACGCTGATATTGTAGTCCTTTTCTTCGACACTCATCCCTTTTGTCAGCGACATGCGGATCGCTTCCGCGTAAACCAAGAGTTCTTCCTCTTTCATCTGTCTTTGAACAATGACCACGAACTCATCTCCGCCGAAACGTCCGACCAGATCATCCGGATGCGCGATCCGGCGCAAGCGCTCGGCAACGGACTTTAATATTGCATCTCCGACCTGATGTCCGACAGAGTCGTTGATCTGTTTGAAGTGGTCGAGATCAAGCATGAGAAGCGCGAATCCGAGCCGCTTCTGGGAGAGCAGATTGATTAAAAGCGCTATGCGGTCGGCGATTTTGATTCGGTTCGGCAGTTCTGTCAGCGAATCATAGTGCACCAGGTGATAAAGTTTTTCCTCGTTCTCCTTCATCGTGCGGTTAAATTCGGACAACTGCTCGTTTTGCGCCGAAGCGTCGTGCTCCCGGGACAGCAATTCCGTGTTCAGTCGCTGAAGCTCTTCCTTCTGTACCGATGTCGCATGCAGTTCATCCATCAGTCTTCTGCTGTATAAGACGACGATAAAAAGGATCAGAATCATCACCGCGGGAACGAGCGCCCCGGGGATCGCCATCTGGTTTTGGGTCCGAAAAACATGAAGCACCGCCATGATGATCTGGATCAACCCGGCGAAAACAACGGCCTGAAAACCCCTTTTCCCGGCTGTTAAAACGATGAGGATCGACGCAAGCGCCTGTGTTTGCGATAATACGCCGCTGATCGGGTATAGTGTGGAATCCGTGATTTGGGAGTGAATAAAAGTAATCGCTAGAAAAAAGATGAGGTAAGCCGCGACCTTCAGTCCGACATGTCGCTCATTCCCGTAATCTGCGATCATTTGCCCCACAATTCGATTAACAGGGCTCTTATTTTCTTCTTTATTCATTCAATACACCTCGTCTCAAGAAAAAAAATATGACGGACCGTATGTCGTCATCCGTCATCTTGTGCCAGGGTGCATCTCAATAATAGTATGATATTACGCAAAAATCAATCATCATTAACCAATAACGTTTAATTCTCAAATAAATCGGATATTCCTTCTTCCTCTGGCCTCCGTTTCGCGAAAATCAGCGAAAGCCGGTCCCGAAAAGCGCCTCCGAATATTTTACCGACCGTTCACCCCGCACGCCTTGAAGCGCATTGTCAGCCATGCTAGGATGATTACATCGCGATTATCGTTTCGAAGTCCTTGCACGAAGGGAGCGTAATATGACACGAAAGCCTGTCCGCACGACTACGGGAAACCGAATCATCATTATCGGAGCGGTCGCCGCGGGCACCTCGGCGGCGGCGAAAGCCAGAAGAAACAACGAGAATGCAATCATAACGCTTTATGATGCGGATCGTTACATATCCTATTCCGGATGCGGTCTGCCTTACTATATCGGCGGAAGAGTCCGGGATATCAAGGAGCTGACTCCGCGCGATCCGGCATTTTTTGAGAAGAAATACGGGGTCACGGTGAAAATCCGTCATCGGGTGGAGGCGATCGACACGACGAACCGATCGGTTCGCGTCCGGAATCTGGAAACCGGGAAAGTTTTTGATGACTCCTATGACACATTGGTCATCGCGACCGGATCGGATCCGGTCCGGCTGACGATCCCCGGTGTCGATCTTCCGCATGTTTTCACGTTAAGAAATCCGGCGGATGCCGTTGCGATCCGGACTTTCGTCGAGGACAAGAAGCCGCAAACCGCCGTAATCATCGGCACGGGCTTCATCGGTCTTGAAACGGCAGACAATCTCTCGCTTCGCGGAATCGGAATCACCCTCATTGAGAAACTCCCGAATATCTGTCCGAGTATCGATCCGGACATGGCCGCGCACCTTCTAAAGCACCTCACGGGTCGGGGCGTGCGTGTTGAGTCCGGCAGGATTGCGGTTGCGATCAAGGATTCATCGGTGATCCTTGACGACGGAACCGAGATTCCCGCGAACATCGTGATCTCGGCGGTCGGTGTCCGCCCGAACGTTGCGCTGGCGAAAGATGCCGGTATCCGACTCGGGGTGACCGGAGCGATCGCCGTCGACGAAGCGCAACGAACCAATCTTCCCAATGTTTATGCCTGCGGTGACTGTACCGAGAATTATTTCGTTTTGACCGGCATGCCTTTCTACCGACCGCTCGGCTCGACCGCGAACAAGACCGGCCGAATAACCGGGGATGTTATCACGGGCGGCGATTTTGCGCACCGCGGCGTGCTCGGAACAGCGATTTTCGAGACATTCGGAATGACCGTCGCGTCGACGGGGCTTTCGGAAAAGCTCGCCCGCGAACAGGGTTTTGATGTTCTCGTCTCGATCAATACCAAGCCGCATCGTCCGGAATATCTGGGCGGACGCGAAATGGTGATCAAGGCGATCGTCGACAGGAAAACGCACATGCTCCTCGGCGTTCAAATCGTCGGCTTTGACGGCGTCGACAAACGTATGGATGTTTTTGTTACCGCGATGACCGCACTTCTTCGTGTTGAGGATCTGTTCCACCTGGATCTCGCGTATGCTCCGCCTTTTTCGACGACTAAGGATCCCGTCATGTATACCGGTATGATCCTGGAAAACGCATTGGATCGGGGCCGCGAGTTGATTTCCGAGCGGGAGCTTTCGTCTCGAAAAGATAAGGACCTCGTGATTTTAGATATGCGTGCGGAGGCACAGTTCAACGCCGGGCATGTCCCCGGAGCAAGGAATGTGCCGCACGAGAAACTGCGCGATACCTTGTGCGAACTCGATCCGAAAAAGCCGGTCGTCACCTACTGCAATAAGGGCACGACCGGCAACGCGGCACAAAACATTCTCTTGAACAGCGGATTTGGAGAGGTCTATAACCTGACCGGCGGCTTCAAACATTACTCAACGAATCAATCGACGACACCGGTCCCCGACGACCGAGAAGAAGACGGGGATGAGCCGAATTCAAAAGGTCAACCCTAACCACACCTTTTGAGCGCCCGGGTCCAAAGCGCTTTTCGACGCGTTTTTCTGTTCGCCCAAAAATCTCTGAGCACCTGCCGTACCTTTTTGCCGAACATACAAATCACCTCCGTCTCTGATTTCAGAATACAAGAGCACCGCTCCGCGAACCATCTTTCCAACGTAAGGGTTTTGTATAATCCTTGTTAGAAAAAGATGAGCCGAACGGGACTTCACTTTTCGAAAAACAGTGATAGAATAGTGTAAATCTTTTTCCGGAGGAACCGATGCTCAACGCGAAAGGCTCAATTTTTGATCTGGACGGCACCATTTTGGACTCGATGGGGATGTGGATGGATATTGACATCCGCTTTCTGCGCGAGCACGGAATTCGCGCGACTGAAGATTATTCTCAAGCCGTAAAAACAATGGGTTATCGGGGTGCTGCCGAATACACCGTCGCGCGCTACGGACTTTCGTTATCCCCCGAAGAAGTGATTGCACGCTGGAGTGAAATGGCCGACGCGGCTTACGCTTCCGAGATTCGTCTGAAAAGCGGCGCCATCGATTATCTTCGGTGTCTTCGCGAGGCGGGGCAGAAGTTGGCGGTCGCAACCGCTCTGGGCTTTTCGAGCGTCGAAAGCGCTCTTTCCAACAACCGGATCCTGGATCTGTTTGATGTTTTTACCATGGTTCATGAGGTGAAGAGAGGAAAAACACACCCGGATATCTACCTTCTCGCGGCGGAACGATTGGGATTCCCGCCGCGCGACTGTGTCGTGTATGAGGATATCCTGCCGGGCATTCTTGCTGCCAAATCCGCCGGTTTTACCGTTTGCGGCGTCTATGACTTTTCATCCGCAAGAGACTGGGATCGGATCACGGAGGCAGCGGACCATACGATCGCCGATTGGAGCGATCTTTTATAATCCCCGGCCCATTTACAGATAAAAGTACAATGATTGTAAAAGATATCGCTCATCATAGCGTTCGGCCAGGCGAAAAAGATATTTCTTGACCGATTCAATAGAGGCTTGCCCGTCGCGACAAGCCTCGAGCCGTTTGAAAAACTCCTTCTTCTCCCGATCTTCCGCCCGATCCGAAAAATAGCCCCACACATGTAGTGCCGCGTTTTCCGCGCGTCCGACAGAAGCCTCCGAATCCCCGGCTTGCTCGATGAACAAATAGAAATCCTCCGGGCTCGGCGATGCCGATCCGGAAAAAAGACGTCGGATCGACGCATAAATCTCCGGAGACCGTTCCATTACATAGTACTTATAGCGGCTCCATTCCTCCTCCAAACGCGAGTGAGGTGCCCGACCGCGGATCAAATGCAGGCATTTGACCGCGGACAGATTCTTGTCTTTGACCTCGAGCATGATATCCGGACCGATATCGCGTATTGAGGTGAAGAATTTTATGAATTCATCCGTTCGGATCGTCTCGGAATGAGCGCCTTTCCGCTTCTCCGGCTCTTGTTGCGAATAGTGGATTTTCTGCCGTCCGTCACCGAATGCCCATGTCCGCGCACAGCGTTGAAGCAAGTCCCGGTGCGATTCGACCCGCGTTCCTTCAAACACTTCCCGGTGAAAGGAATCGTAAACTACGGGAACACCGAGTTCATCGTGAATGCTCAGAGTGTCTTGAACCGAGAACGATCGCTCATCATTTTCGATGACAAGACGCGATCGCACCTTATCGGGAAGAAGGCGATATCGGCCGATAAAGCGCTTCATCGCGGAACTCTTGTCTCCGTAGACTCCGCCGACGTGAAGAACGATCTTGCTCTCTCGTGATGTACCGAGCGCATCAAGAAAATCCGCGTGCCACATCAGATCCGCGATCGCTCTTTCGACCACCCCGGGATCCGGCGAATTCAATACGGTATACTGGCCCGGATGCATGGAGACGCGAAAACCCGACCCTAAAATCAAATTGCTCAGGCAATTGAATTCTTTCCCGAAAATCGCCGTCCAGTCCAGCGTATTGATCGGGGTCCCGGCGAACGGTACAATATCCGAGCTGATCCGGAAAAGCAGGATGTCGCGTGCTTTATTATACGCAAGTTGATTCTTAAGCGCTTCCAAATTATACGCTATGATTTCCAAAAGACGTCCCTCGGTCGCAAACCTCCGGTTACATGTTCGCATCGAAGTCCCCGGAACGCCGACCGTAACACATGCGTATCCGATTTTGCCCGTGTCGCGCGTGGCGCCGGTTCCGCCTGTATCCCTTCCCGTATTTTTTGTGTTCAATGATCCCTCCGAACCGATGCCGCGCGTCCGGCGGTCAGGGCTTTTCGAAAATGAACCCTTCCAGATTCTTAATCATCCCCATCCGGGAAGCAGTGGTATAACCGCGTTTCCTGAGTTGTCGGAAAAGCGTCCGCATAAAAAACGCGTGCGTGATCACGTAGCAATCCCGTCCAACCTCTTCGATCAGATCGATCGCCCGGTCCGCCCGCTCTCGGGTTTGCATTCTCCGCTCCGGTTGACTGCCGTTTCTAAAAAACCACGCGATCCGCCCGAAAACATCCCAAACCAGCGCCGGCAGGCGAACGTTAACGCGTGTAAACGGTCCGAGCGGGACCTCGTTAAAAAGTTCGGAACGAATCATCGCGCGTTCGCCGAACATCGCATGCGCGGTCTCCCGGCTCCTGCGAAGCGCACTGATGAAGATCGCATCGTCCGTTTCGACCCGCTTTATCCCTGACGGGTCGATCGGGCTCTCGTTATAACCGCGGGATGCCTCGATCTGACCTTGAGGCCCGAAACTTCCCGGAAAAACAAAATCGACGCGCGCGTGGCGAATGATCGTGATCCTCATGTGTTTAATTTCTCCATGTCGGCCGGTCGAACTCAAGAGTCGTTTTAGGTTTTCGG
>LSQX01222913.1_pt1 | contig 14597 bp, 9 predicted proteins | sample 654561 | NCBI WGS metagenome assembly LSQX01 (sample SAMN04489861, study PRJNA283612) | anaerobic digester metagenome | isolation source: 4 biogas reactors fed with cattle manure at either 37C or 55C with and... | place: Denmark: Kongens Lyngby | collected 2014
TTGTTATACAGTGTGTTTTTACCCTTACATACGTCTTATTTAAGGCTAAAAAGACTCCTACAGCTTACAGCATGATTGTTTGCCAGTTTTTAATATTATTATGGCTGTTCTTCCGGTTTCCGGAAAATATGGCTACTACAACGGAGGAATTGCTGTTTAGTGTTAGATTTACTCTTTTCCCTATTTACTTTATTGGTGTTGCATGGCTTATCTTCGCCATGTTTTATACCGAATGCAAAGCAGTGTATAAGAAAAAAACGATAATTTTATTAGTAACTCCAATAATTATAACTTTTTTACCCGTCCTTACAAACAAATATTTTCACCTCATAATTGATCATAAAACCGTTGAAGATCCTTTAAACACACAGTGGGGCTTATTCTTTTGGATATATTGGATTATTAACTATACCTACGTTTTTATAGGAATACTTTTGGTGATTAAGAAATCAATCAGTGTACGCTGTACATATAGAGTTCAAATCATTCTATTATTAATTTCAGTTATAATACCGGTCTCGAGTAATCTGATCGGTTTTGCAAAGTTAATTTACATACCCTTTGATATTACTCCTATAAGTTTTTCAATTTCATTTATGCTCCTGACCATATCAATTTATAAATTTAGACTTTTAGACATATCTCCTTTTGCTATTAAGGAAGTATTCGACAGTATGCATGAATGTGTATTAATCATTGATAGGAGCAATAACATTATCGACTTTAACAATTCTTTTGTCAGCTATTTTGGAAAGTATATTCATATTGAAAAAGAACAAAGCTATAAAGGTTTTTTCCAATCCTTAGAAAATTACACAGCAAATATAGAAGATCTGAAAAAAACTTTGTCCGCTATAGAAATCAATCCGGACTGCTCTTTAGAAATGCAACTTACAATTGGTCTTAATGAAAACAAGGTGTTTTTGCTCAATACAAAACCGGTTTATAAAAATAAAAAAAATCTAATCGGTAGAATTTTCACATTTAAAGATATCACAAGTTATCAGAAACTTTTTGATGAGATTAGTGTCAAAAATGAAGAACTGTCAACCATGAACAAGGAGCTTATGCTATTGAACGAGCAGCTAAAAGAGTATTCACAAAGTATAGAGCAGTTAACTCTTGAAAAGGAAAGAAACAGATTTTCAAGAGAGCTTCATGATACTATGGGACATACATTGACCCTTCTGATTGCTATGTTGAAGGCAACCCGCATTAATTATTATGAAAATCCCTCCAAGTCAATTGAAAATCTTGATGATGCCATCGAAATTGCCCAGGCAGGAATGAACGAGTTAAGAATGGCAATTGCCGGATTAGACTCCCCGACTATAAATAAAAGCAATCTATATAATTCATTAAAAGAATTGACGGATAGATTCAGCAACCTTGGGATTTGTATTGATTTATCCATACAGGATGATTTGAATGAAACACTATATGACAGAAAACATCTGACGAGTATAATCTATAGAATGTGCCAGGAAGCCTTGACAAATTCAATACGGCACGGACAAGCAAAAAATCTTTCTATTATTATTAATTTAGCAAGCGAAAATATAAAATTGCATATATTCGATGACGGCAAGGGATGCTGCAAAATTGTTAAAAACAAAGGCCTAACCGGAATGGAGGAAAGAATCAAATCCGTCGGTGGCACTATAACTTTTGGCTCGGGCGAGGAAGGCGGGTTTAATATAAATGCAGTCCTTCCGATATAAGCAGAATATACATACCGCAAATGTTGTATGGATACAGCATAATACATCCTGCAAAATGCATATTTTCCCATATTTCTTTGTAAAAAAAGCCGGGATTGCATTGAGCATATATTTCCCGACTCACAAGCTATAAAATAAGCAGTTTATTATTTTTTACGATTTCATCTCCTGCCACTGCTGCTTAGTTATAAGTACCTTTCTTGGCTTGCTTCCCTCAAAAGGTCCCACAATGCCGCCAGCCTCCAATTGGTCGATTATCCTTGCCGCCCTTGCATATCCTATTTTAAATTTCCTTTGTATCAATGAGGTCGATGCTTGTTCCTGCTCCACAACCAAATCTATCACCTGGGGCAGCAACTCGTCATCATCCTCGGACAGCAATTGAACCGAATCGGAGTGGCTGTCGATCGTATCAATTATCTCTTCGTCATATTCCGCCTCATGCTTGGATTTGATATAGTTTACTATTTTCTCCACTTCCTTGTCGGTTATCAGCGAACCCTGTACTCTTATTGGCTTTTGCATGCCCATAGGATAAAACAGCATATCTCCCTTCCCCAGAAGCTTCTCAGCTCCGGACATATCGAGAATTGTCCTGGAGTCAACCTGTGACGATACTGCAAAGGCTATCCTGGAAGGTATGTTTGCCTTTATAACCCCGGTGATGACATTTACGGACGGCCTCTGGGTTGCTATTACAAGATGCATTCCGGCTGCTCTTGCCATCTGGGCCAGTCTGCATATGCAGTCTTCAACCTCGTTAGGAGCAACCATCATAAGGTCTGCCAACTCATCGATAATTATAACTATCTGTGGAAGGGTTTCGTGTCCCTCCATGCTCATTATCCTGTTATAACCCTTCAAATCCTTCACATTGTTTTCCGCGAAAAGCTTATAGCGGTTGGTCATCTCTTGTATAGCCCAGTTTAATGCTCCGGCTGCTTTTTTAGGATCGGTCACCACAGGAATTAAGAGATGAGGTATTCCGTTATAAATACTGAGCTCCACAACTTTAGGGTCCACCATCAAAAGTCTTACATCTTTGGGTTGTGCCTTATAGAGAAGGCTTGTAATGAGTGTGTTGATACAAACGCTCTTACCCGAACCCGTTGCACCAGCAATCAGAAGATGGGGCATTGCAGCAATATCTGCAACCACAGAATTACCCGCAATATCCTTACCTACTGCAAAGGCAAGCTTTGAAGGATGATTTTGAAAACTATCCGACTCAATTACCTCACGAAGCAATACAGGTGTAACCTCCCTGTTGGGGATTTCTATTCCTATCGCTGCCTTTCCCGGTATGGGAGCCTCAATTCTGACTCCAACTGCAGCAAGATTTAATGCAATATCATCCGTCAGGCTAACAATCTTGCTAACCTTCACACCATAATCCGGTTGCAGTTCATATCTGGTTACCGCCGGTCCTTGACTTATGTTTATTATCCTTGCCCCAACTCCAAAACTTTCCAATGTATCAATAAGTTTTTGAGCTTTCCTTTCCGCATCAACACCGGTATTTATAACGCCGCTTACATTTTTTGCCTCCTCAAGAAGTTCCAGCGGCGGAACAACTTGCATTGCATTTCTTTTCAAAGGCCGCTGCAGCTTATTTATTTCATCGGTCTTTTCTATTTCATTCGCTTCCTCAGCTTCATCGATTTCATATATTTCATCAATTCCAACTATTTCTTCTGAGTCTTCTATTTCGAATGCTTCTTCCGTTTCCTCTGCTTGTTCCATTTCACCTGTCTCTTCTATTTCAATTTCATTATCAAATATCTCAAATTCTCCATCAATTTCATCCATTTCTTCTGTTTCATATACTACTCCTATTTCATCTATTTCGAGCCCATTATCAAAGTACCCGATCTCTTTATCTATTTCNNCAGGCAATTCGTTTATTTCAACTTCTTCTTTTATGTCTTCATCGACCGATATTTCTCCTATTATTTTAATCTCCTTCGCTTCTACAGCTTCCGGAATTTCTACCTCCCCTGTTTCCTTTGGATCCCTGAAATTCTTTTCTTCATATTGCTCTTCTGAAATATCAAAAATCTCCTCAGTCTCTTCCTTACTGTCTATAGCTTTGTAAACCATTTCTTCCTGAAGGAATGAATCAACATTATCTACGGCTTCCTGGGTATTTTCACTATTGTCCTCCAAATGGTCGGCCTTTTCTTCTTCAATGGATTCCTTTGTTTTTTCTAAAATTCTCTTGAAAACAGCATCGGAAAAGTCCACAGCTTCAGCCCAATTAGCCACCTTGACTTTAATGTCGTCACTGTCCTTTTTCCCCTTTTCATCGGGAGTAATCTTTCCTGCATATACCAGCTTCCTGCCGCTTTCGAAACTTTCCTTCCGTTTCCCGGTACTCTGCGTACCTTCGTCCTCAATAACCCAATTGTAATTCTTTTCTTTGGTTTTTACGTTCTTAATACTTCGGTGGTAAACACTTTCGTCATAAATTCTTTCACTGACATATTTTTTGACATTATCATCTTTACTTTCATCATTCATTCCGTAAGAATTCTTATGCTTTTTGCCTCCGTCAACAACTCTTAACCTTTTCTTATTTTTATATGCGGCAAATATTAAAAATACAATAAAGGCAAAGACAGCAGCTTCAATTGCAAGCACCTTAAAAAACTGGGTCACTGAACCTTTAGACAAGAAAAATCCTACTATTGCCATAATCCCAAAAAACATTACAAAAACGCGTTTTGCTCGATTGCCTCCATAATTATTGTTTCGTTTGTTCTTCTTCAGCCTTCCGGCACTCATAAAATCATACCCACCTTCTCGTTGTAAGTGACGTTTCAATAAGCTAATATTATATCGTCTTTTATTTTCATAGCTTAAGCTTTTTCAATGCATCTGCCAAAGCAGTATTAATCGGTTCTCCACTCTCCTGCTGCTTTAAATAGTTTCTCACATCTCTGCTGCTAACCTGCTCGCTTTTACGCTTTTTGAACGACTCAAGCTTTTCACGGTATCCACAAACGCAATAAAAGGTTTTGTCATCACCTTCGCCACGCAGTTCCATTTTCTTATGGCATTCGGGACATCTCACATTCGATATCTCGGAAACATTTCTCCTGTATCCGCATTCCCGGTCCGAGCAAACCAGCATCCTGCCCTTTTTCCCTTTTACATCCAGGAGAAACTTACCGCATTCCGGACACTTTTCCCGTGTCATATTGTCGTGCCTAAAAGTTGCCGAACTGGCAATAACATTAGATACCAACCGGGATGCATATTTCTTCATTTCAAAAACAAATTCCGAAGCCCCGGCCCTTCCCCGGCTGATTTCAGTAAGCTGTTGCTCCCACCTCGCAGTTAATTCCGGAGACTTCAAGTCCTCCGGTACAAGATTTATCAACTGTATACCCTTTGATGTAGGGATAATCTCTTTTCCGTTTCTCTCCATATAGAAGGAATCAAAGAGCTTTTCAATTATATCGGCACGGGTGGCAGGAGTTCCTAACCCACTTGCATTATCCAATATTTCCCTTAACTCTTTGTCCCCCACAAACTTGCCGGGGTTCTCCATGGCAGACAGCAATGTAGCCTCAGTATACCTTGCAGGAGGTTTTGTCTTACGGTTCACAGCCTTTACAGAACTAATTAGTAATTCTGCTCCTTTCTTAATCTCCGGAAGAATCTGGTCTTTATCTTCCGAATCTTGATCGTCAGAGTCAAGCTGTCCTTGATAAACAGACTTCCAGCCCAATGATTTAACTACTTTACCCTTCGCATAAAGCTGTTCCCCGGCTGCCTCAACCTTTACAGTAGTCTGTTCGTATTCAAAGGGTCTGCTCATAACGGCAATAAACCGCTTTACTATTAAATCGTAAATATTACGTTCATCCTTATCCAGAGATCCAAGGCTAACATATTGCTCTGTCGGGATTATGGCATGATGGTCCGTAACCTTGCTGTTGTCCACAAATCTTTTAGTTATATTGGGCTTGTTTTTTACAAGCTCCCTGACAGCAGCGGCATAAGGACCTACAGCAATGCTTTTGAGTCTTTCCGAAAGCGTTGGAACAATATCTTCGGTTATATATCTCGAATCGGTCCTCGGATATGTTACCAGCTTGTGGGTCTCATAGAGCTTCTGCATAATCGAGAGAGTTTTTTTCGCGGAATAGCCGAATATGCGGTTTGCATCCCTCTGCAGCTCGGTAAGGTCATAGGCTAAAGGTACCGGTTCGGTTTTTGCCTCTTTTAACACCTCCACAACCTTTCCCTTCTGACCTTTGAGCTTATTAACCGTTTTTTCGGCACTTTCCCTGTCAAAAATCCTGGTCTGACCCTTCTTATCCCTCCAATGGAGAATAAAACCCTTAACATCGGCTTCAATTGTCCAATAATCTTTGGGAACAAACCGTTTTATTTCATTTTCCCTTTCTACAACCATGGCAAGGGTAGGTGTTTGTACCCTTCCCGCAGAAAGCTGAGCGTTGTATTTGCATGTAAGCGCTCTTGTAACATTGAGTCCCACCAACCAGTCGGCCTCCGCACGGCATTGGGCTGATTTGTATAAATTATCGTACTCTTTGGCAGGCCTCAAATTATTAAATCCGTCTTTTATTGCCCTGTCGGTTTGAGAAGAAATCCATAAACGCTTTACAGGCTTTTTGAAACCTGCTTTTTTAATAATCCACCGTGCAACCAGTTCCCCTTCCCGGCCGGAGTCCGTAGCTATCACCAATTCGTCGATATCATCCCTGTTCATTAATCCCTTTACTATATTGAACTGTTTGGCAGTCTTTTTGATCACCACCAGTTGCATCCTCTCGGGCAGCATGGGAAGAAGCTCAAGATCCCATCTCTTATACCTTTTATCGTAAACTTCGGGATCCGCTAATGTTACAAGATGTCCCAATGCCCATGTCACAATATACTTAGATCCCATAAGGTATCCACCGCCATCTTTACTGCAATTGAGCACCCTTGCCAGATCCCGTCCCACCGATGGTTTTTCTGCCAGCACTAAAATCTTACCCATTATTAATTCCTTTCCTTTTGCAATAGAATGTATTTTATCGTTACGAATAACCTATCCGGTATCTACTATACCACAAAATTCTATTTCCTTCAGTACAATTTTCCCCATATGTTTTAATAATCCTAACCGGTTGTACAAGCCTATATTATTAGTGTGAAAAATGCGAAAGAGTAATTGTGAATTTTTCGTAAATACAATCATAAACTAAAATATATTCATTAAACGAAAGGTTTAGTTATTTTATATAAAAATAATTGTCCTCTGTTCCATCGAATGCTAAAATAGATGTATAAATTTTCATGGAGGCAATTTATGTCTGAAAACAACCTTTATACCGATAACACTTCAAAGGAGCCTGTAGACCCTCAGAACAACAATACACAGTCAGAGCAATCTGACGCATCTAATCCTTTTCGTAAGGACTGGAAACCGGAGGATGAAAACTCAAATCTTGCACTAGGAATTCTGGGTGGATTGAGCGCAGCTCTAATTGGAGCCATAATATGGGCCGGTATCACAGTATTGACAGGCTATCAATTTTCTATTGCCGCTGCGGGAATGAGATTCCTTGTAGGCGGTGCCGTAAGGCTTTTGGGAAAAGGATGGGATTCGCAGTATCGCATCGCCGGTGCTGTTCTGTCTATGCTTGGATGTCTTTTAGGTAATATATTTTCGATCTATGCAATCATTGCGGACGAACTTAACGTATCCTTCTTTCAAGTACTTGCTACAACAGGAATTGCCAAAACAATCCAATATCTTCAATTAACATTCGGTATTTATGATATTTTATTTTATGGTATAGCTTTAGTAGTAGGTTATAAAATCTCTGCCAAAGACTACTAATATGGATAACTACCAGAGAAAGCTTAGGAATATGCCCCTAAGCTTTCTTTATTGGTATACGTAAAATTTGCATATATAAAAATCTTTATACCGTTCTTATCTCGTAAAAAACCAGATATCTGTCTCCCACAGGCTGTTTGTTCAAATCGGAATTGTAGGCATAGCTCCACTCCAACAGAACTCCTTCTCCCCTAGCTATGTTCTCCCGGAACATGCCTTTTGCCTTTGAGGCGTATAAACGAAGCTCCTCAATTTCCTTTTCATCGAGGAATTCACCGTTACCTTCAACACAAACGCTGTTATCCCGGCCGATAATAACGGTTACATCTTTTTTATTGTATGTAACATAGTTCCATAAATCCGCTTCCACTGCTTCAATCACTGTTCTGGAATTATCCACGTATAGAGTGCCGCTTTTTTCTGCAATAAAATAGGGATAATAAACAACCATACCAATATCCCTGTATTTCTTATAAAGCTTTACTGCACTCTCATAGGCCTCTTTTGCTTTAACTCCTACAACTCTTGGCAAATTCAAATCTTCACCTTTTTCGACGGCAGTTCTGACCGTCCACAAAAGTTTATCATCAAAGCAAACCTTTTCGTTAAACTCTTTCCACGGAACAGCAGGAAGGTCCGAGTCCTTCAACTCAAAGAAACCCATTAGCTTATTCATCAAGAAATCCTCCCACACATCCGATTTTATCAAACTTTCAGAAGATGCTTATATAACTATATTTTTATATGGGGATCAAACAGTCTGTCATATGTTTCGAGGGCATACCTGTCTGTCATGGATGCTATAAAATCGCAAAGTACCCGGGCAGGTGTTAACCTGTATCCGTCATTAAAATCATCCCATGTTCCTGCTGCCTTACTTTCCGAATTATTAGCTTTGGAGACGTCGATAAAGCTTTTGTAGACATCTCCCGGCAATTGCTTGGGATTATTCATATATGACTCATATATCTCTCTAATAAATTTCTTTGCTTTGGTATCCATTATAGCTGTCATTGTATTTCCGTAAACGTATTTACCCACAAATTTCCTAAGTTTTTTGAAGCTTTCGCTATATTTTCCCACTCTGACTACCCTGTTATTAGTTTCATTATCCCTAAACGCTCTTACCTTTTCAGTTGAATCTATATTATTGTCCCGCAAGACATGCCATGTAGAATCGACAATATCCTTAACCAATCGGTTTATGATACTGCTGACCCCGTTTTCCGGTCTGGCATCAAACAAATCCCATAGCTCATCAATATCCCTTTTATTCAACAATCCGTGTCTTATTGCATCATCAAATAATCCCGCTTCAATTCCATCCTCCAGGTCGTGACACAAATAGGCCACAGTATCCACCAGTGCCACTATTTGTCCCTCTATCCCCGATGGCTTGTCCGGTTCCAAAGACTTATATATTCCGGGAGTCCTATCGTCATTATGCTTTAATATTCCTTCCCTGACCTCCCAGGTTAGATTAAGACCGAACTTTTGATCCAGTCCTCTTTTTACTTCTATTTGATCCACTATCCTGACACTTTGTTCATTGTGATAAAAGCCCTGCTCATCTTTCAGCAATTCGGAAAGCAAGCTCTCGACAGCATGTCCGAAGGGCGTATGCCCCAGGTCATGCCCCAGGGCAATCGCCTCCACCAAGTCCTCATTAACCCCAAGAGACCGGGCGATCCCCCGGGCAATTTGGGCCACCTCCAGGCTGTGGGTCATCCTCGTCCTATAATGATCCCCCTCGTGATTGACAAACACCTGGGTTTTATATAAGAGTCTTCTGAAGGCCTTCGAATGGATAATCCTGTCCCGGTCCCTCTGAAATTCGCTTCTTGTTTCATAATTATACGCCGGCTCTTCAAACCTTCTGCTGCCCTCTTTGGGAACCTTTGTCGCAAAAGGTGCAAGATATTGTATTTGATGTTGCTCAATCTGAGCCTTATACCGGGGATAACCGCATTCCTTCTCTATTTTGGAAAGTGTGTCCAAATCCGCTCCTCCTTCGAATTAAAAGCCTCCACCAGCATCTTTTTTTAGGTGTCGTCCAACCAAAACGTTTTTAACAACGCATAATTCAAATCTTCGAAATTACTCGGTCATTGTAAACCCATAACCGAAGGGGAACAAACAGCTTTTATCTCCAGGTTTGAGGTTTTCTTCACTGGATGGCCATGTAACGGGCAGCTTGCCTTTAAATTCATAGTCACCGTATAATACCTCGGCAACTGCATCGCCTTCACTTCCCGGAAGCCATGCGGCAATGAAAGCATCCCAATTTTTAATTTCTTCAGTTACTATTCTGGCCCTTCCCGAAACCAGTATTACCACCACAGGAATACGGGCTTTCTTAGCAAGTTCCAATGCTTCCTTATTGCCCTCCAGCGCCATACCTGAATACAAATCAAGCTTTTCCTCGTCACCTTCGAACTCTGCATAAGGCTTCTCGCCTATAACAATTACCGCAACATCTGCCTTATTAATATCGTCAGGATCGGTATAAATTGTTCCTCCGTTCTCTTCGGCAATCTTTTTAAAACCGTCAAGAATGGTAGAACCTTTTACCCATCTGCTGGAGCTATCCAGTCCACCCTGCCATGTTTTGGTCCAGCCTCCGCACTGTATACCTACGTTGTCTGCCGCAGGACCCGACACAAATATTTTTGCTTTCTTTTTAAGGGGCAGAACATTTCTTTCATTTTTGAGAACCACCAGTGATTCTCTTACAGCCTGTTTTGCAATCTCACGGTTTTCGTCACTTCCTAGGGTGTCTGCAGCCAATTCCCGGTTTCCTACCGGATTGTTAAATAAATCCATTTCAAACTTAACCTTCAAAATTCTGCTTACCGCATCATTTATTCTTTCCTCTGTTATGTCGCCGTTTTTCACAGCCTTCTTGATATTTGAAATACAATCCCTCCAGTGCAGAGGCTCCATAAACATATCCACTCCGGCATTCACGGAAGCCACCAATTGGTTATACAGGTTTTTACCGCTAAGCTGGTGCACCGCTTCATAATCCGATACCACAAATCCCTCAAATCCCAGTTCTCCTTTTAATACATCCTGGATAAGGTATTGGTTTTCGTGCATCTTGACTCCGTTCCAACTGCTAAAGGAAACCATAACCGTTTTTACTCCGGCCTTGACAGCTTCCTCATACATGGGAAGGTGTATCTTCCTAAGCTCCTCCTCGGATATCTGTGCGTCTCCCTGGTCAATCAAATGGTCACCTTCCCCGGTTCCCCATTTGGTACCTCCGTCAGCCAGATAGTGCTTGGCAGTTGTTATAATCTTGTACTCGTCCTGCATTGCCTTTATATAAGGAACCGAAAGCTTGCTTACCAGTTCGGGATTCTCACTGAAGCTTTCATAAGATCTTCCCCACCTTTGATCCCGTACAGCAGCCACACAGGGAGCAAAATTCCAGTTTACACCGGTTGCAATCATCTCAGCGGCAGTAATCCTACCTATCTCCGCCACCAACTCAGGATTTCCTGTCGCACCCAATCCAATATTGTGCGGGAATATAACGGCATCGGGCAACGTATTATGACCATGTACCGCATCCACTCCATAAATAATCGGAATCCCAAGTCGTGTTGACATTGCCGCTTTCTGATAGTCCTCACACATCTTCAGCCAATTTTCCATTGTATTCGGTGACGGGGCATTTCCACCACCACTAAAGACTGATCCGATAAAGTATTTCTTTACATCACTGGGTGAGGCACCGGTTCTGTCAGGCTGAAGCATCTGCCCAATCTTTTCTTCCAGTGTCATTATCTCAATTAAATAACTTACCTTTTCATCCACGGAAAGACTCGGATCATTATATTTATCCTTTATTTCCGTAACTGATGGGCCTTCTGTAACGTCGTTACCCTTATTTGCATCCTGACATGCCGACAATAAAGAAACTATCAATACAAAAACAATTGCTAATACACTGATTTTTTTGAATCTGCCCATTTTTTGTCTCCCCTTTACTATGAATACTATATATTTATTTCATTATACACCAAATCAATTATCTTGAACATATAATTAAATATTGATTATATTTACATTTCTGACCCACATTGGCTGTCTTCTACCGGTCTGCCAGTTCCGGAAATGCCTCTTCCATGTTCCTTAAGACCTCGGATTTCTTTTTTCCGTCCGAACAATCCTCCAAAAACATATTAATTCCCCGAGCCTTCCACTCCCTTGTGTCTTCTTTTTGTATTGCATCAATACTCTCCAATAGCTTGTCATAATACATGTCAAGTATCTCGTCACACTTTTGGGTAAACACAGGGCTTTCCACAGGGATATTCGTAACACCGCTATCATCCACAGGATAGGGTGAAGAGAACTCTTTTTTGCCGTCATCCCAGACAAATTCAGCTTTCATTTCAGCATGCAATTCAATTTGACCGTATTCATCGGCAATATCCAACTCCAGGTTATATATCCTTGAAACGTCAAAATCCAAAGTTAATTTCAAGTCGCCCTCGGCTGACAACTTCATATTCTTTTCCGATCGCATATATCCTCCGTAAGGACCAACCGAATGATCATCAAACGGATACGACAAAACCATCTTTTTACCTTCGTCGGATACCAAATACCACTCCCTGTTGTATATACTTAGACCGGTTCCATAGCCCTTGCAGGAGTTTCCCACCACGAAAATGCTGTTTCCCAATTTCTTTAGGCTATACCCGATACCCGCATTCTTTCCTCCGAAATCGATATAGTCTATAAACTTCCACATTCCGTCGGAATTCTGCTTAAATATCAGCATTCGAAGTTCCGAGGCACCGCTGAATTCCAAAACCGTGTAGGAATTTTCACCGTTTAGTTTTAATTGCTTTCTCTCAACCCTGTCGGGAGGGCGAACCGGCCACTCGTCAATACCGAGGCTTCTGCATATATAATCCATACAGCTTTTTAAATTCTCTTCATCTTGGTTTTCCAAGGACAGTTGCTCTTTATATAATTTTTCTATATCTTGTGGAGTTATATTGACGGCAGCCAAAATATTTTCAAACACTATATCGCCGTTTTCTGAAGCCTCCGGCGATACCGTTTCATCATCGATAATGCCATTGGTATCCTCCTCAGTAGAATTATCGGTCTTTTTTTCAATATTGGAAGTATTCACCCAACCATTGGTATCGTTACCGGTATTCGGGGGATTTGTTTCCCTATCATCCCCATTACAGGCAGTTAAAAGAATCAAAATCATCAACAGCAATACTAATGTTTTTTTCATTTGTGTACCCCTCTCAATAAAACTAATCGTTTTTTTGTACTTCCACTATTTCATCGGCATTAATCCTTGATTTTAAATCATGCCCTGTAGGGTTTTGAAAAATCCTTAGCCCAAACTCCGGAGCCACTGCAATAATGTGATCAAATATATCCGCCTGTATTGCTTCATAATTGATCCCATTGGTATCATTGGTAAAAGCGTAGATCTCCAAAGGCAAACCATATTCTCCCGGCTGCAGCTGTCTTACGATCTGGGTCATTCCCTGATGAATATTGGGATGGTTTTTCAAATAATATTTGATATATGCCCTATAAATTCCCACATTGGTAAGACGCCGGCCGTTAATCAACATATCATCGGTCACATTATGCTTCTTATTGTATCTCTCTATTTCTTTTTCCTTTTTTATAATATAATCTTTTAAACAGTTGATTTTTTTAACCTTTCAATCATTTCCCGGGTACAAAAGCTTATACTTGTAATGTCTATATAAACTGCACGTTTTATTCTGCGTCCTCCCGACTCCTGCATACCCCTCCAGTTTTTAAAGGAGTCGGAAACCAACGAATAAGCCGGAATGGTTACAATACTCTTATCAAAATTCTGTACCTTAACAGTATTCAATGAGATATCTATAACATTGCCGTCAGCTTCGAATTTCTGCATCTGAATCCAATCACCGATTCGAAGCATGTCATTGGAAGATAGTTGAATTCCGGCTACCAGTCCTAAAATAGAATCCTTAAATACCAGGGAAAACACCGCTGTCATGGCACCTATTCCGCCAAGTAAGATCATAGGTTCCTTTTCAAGCAGAATGGCAACAGCCAAAATTCCCATCACTATATAATATACTATTTTTACTACCTGCAGAAGACCTTTTATCGGTCTGCTTTTCGATACAGGGAAAAGATTATAAATATTCAGTATTGCATCTAAAGCAGCATTGGCTACATCGATAGAAATTAGGATTAAAATGATTGAAGTTACTTTTATTATCAGCCCGCCAAAATCACCAAATATAGGGGCAAATGCATATACCATCAATGCCGGTATGCTTCTCAATAATTTATGAGGGACTTTTCTCTCCAGCAAAATATTATCCCATTTGAATCTGCTCTTTTTTATTTGATTTGTAAGAAATGAAAGAATAATTTTCTTTAAAACATAATATACGACCGCAATAGATACTGTAAGTATTAATATTATAATTCCTGCAGACAGAATCTTAGAAAAATCAATATTCAAACTATAATTCTCCAGCAAGTCATTGAAAAAATGCATTTCAAAAACTCACCATCCCCAATACCGTTCCCATGCCCATCAATATAACCTTTCAAAATATGAACTAAAAAGGTAAATGAACAATTTTCTTTTTTTTCACAATACACCTTGAAGCCTTGAACACAAAAGTAGTATAATAATATATAAGATACGGCTATAAAATATATACTTAAAAAAGTCGTTTTTTTCCACGATAGATTGTTAAAAAATAAACTATTTAAATTATTAGCCTACAATAACTATTGGTATATCTTAATAATTGTTCTAGACATTGCACATTATTTGTTTCGCAAAAACATTTTGCATTGATTCATAAATTTTTTGCGAAATCGTTATAAGTCAGCTATTGAACACTCATAGGTAAATGATATTTACTTTTGTGTTCAATGTAATAAATATTAAAAATAATAACATGTAAAGGAGATTTTATTATGTTTTCAATACAAACACTAAACAAAATTTCATC
>LSQX01071427.1_pt1 | contig 14594 bp, 10 predicted proteins | sample 654561 | NCBI WGS metagenome assembly LSQX01 (sample SAMN04489861, study PRJNA283612) | anaerobic digester metagenome | isolation source: 4 biogas reactors fed with cattle manure at either 37C or 55C with and... | place: Denmark: Kongens Lyngby | collected 2014
CCATTATCTGAGCTCCCTTCCGTGATTAGCTCGGTCTTGCTCAGGTCGCCTGCTCGGTCTGCTTGTCGGTTTATCCGTTGGTTCATCTTACCGGCTCATCCCAATTGCGGGATTTGGCCGACAAGAGTTTCGCTAAAGAGCAGCCAGTTTCCTGCTGAGGTGTCTAGATATGGCTTTGGTTGCGCAACTATCAGAAATTGCGGGATAGGCAGCGGGATATCGGTGCGAAATGCCGGATGCCCCGGGGGATGCCTACAGAAAATGTAGGAATGCTCGCTCATAACCTACACAAACTGATGGTTGATCAAGTAAATACCTACAAAAATAGCTGGATAGACCGAGAACAACTGGAAGAAACTGACAATAACCGGTCCCAGAGGAGGGACCGGCTTATTGCCTTGAACGGCGTTTGGTTATTGCTTTACTTGCCCGAAATAGTCGCCTCGGACACGGCTACCCACGGCAGCACGGAGAAGCCCGAGTTAACCCGTTCTTTCGAAACGGCGGACACGTTCATGAGCATCTCGGCGAAATTGCCGGATACCATTGACTCGCTGATGGGGTACTTAATCTCCCCGTCCTCGATGAGGTAGCTGTTTTTGGCTATGCCGGAGAAGTCGCCGTTGGCGCTCGGGTTACCGCCGGAGAACCTGGCAAGGAGGATACCTCTCTTTACGGACCTGACCATATCTTCGAATGACTTGTCTCCCGGTTCAACCACCCAAGCGCCGCCGCTCGAAGCTGCCCTTTCTTTGCCGGTCTTCTTCGCTCCGTAAAGGCTGAGCATGTAACTCTTGAGGACGCCCTTTTCCACCAGAGTCATGTTTCTTGCCTTGTAGCCGTCGGTTGTTATGAAATAGCCGTCTGCGATCTCCTCAGATACAGGGCGGGAGTGGATGGTCAGAGAGGGGCTTGCCACTTCTTTGCCAATGCTCTCTTTGTATATGCTGGTTCCCGCTATCATGGGGCCGTCGCTCACCGAGCGCGCCAGGAACCCCAGCATTTCGTCAAGGCATTCCGGTGTGAAGATGACGTGGCCAACGAACTTGCCTTTCACGGGGAAGGTCCTTGTCTGCTCGCCCGATTCTCTGAGGAGCCTGTCAAGCCCGGCGTATTCGATGAGCGGTCTATCGAGGTCTCTCACGGAAAACCCTGTGTAGTTGAAGGACGAGACCCTGTCTCCTTCTTGTGAAGAGAATATGGTGACGAAATGGTATACTCCCGTCGTGCTCTCGAAATCGACGCCGTTGGAGTTTCGGACGTAGCTCCTTGCCTTCGTGAAGTCCAAGTAGGCTTGCCGGATGACCGTCTTGGGGTGGCGGCGCTTCACTTCGTCCAAGAACTCGCGGAGTCGCATGTGCATCTTGTCGAGGTCGGGGGAATCGCTCCCCGCCGAGAAGACTTCCGCCGGCTGGCCCTCGGCTATATCGTTGGCTTCATCCGGCTGAGACGCCTCGGCGATGGCCAAAACATCGGCCGCCGCCCGTTCAAGGGACTCCGAATCGGACTTGTTTGCCGCCGTTTGCCCGCGCCTTTGGTCCTTTATGGCCGTTAGCCTAACCTGGGTGTCGAAGGTCGTCCTAAGCAGGCTGAATTCTCCCGCGTCCACGTTCATCTCGTGTTTTTCCACGAGAGATACCGTGCTCTGTGCCTTGTCCGCGCCCAGCCGGAGGAGCGCTTCCAGGCCTAGTCTCGCAGTCTCTCTGCCGTTCTGCATATTTTATCTGCCTCCTATGCTGACCACGCACTTGATGGCCGGGCCACCCATGCCTACCGGGATGGCTTGCTTCTTCCCACACATCCCCGCGCATGACCATTTCATGTCGTCTGATACCATGGTGACCGTCTTGAGCAGGTCGAAAGCCACACCCGAAATGGTCGTGTCTCTTATGGCCCTTCCGAGTTTTCCGTTCTTGATCTCGTATCCCAGCGTAACGCCGAACATAAACTCGCTGGTTGAATCGGCCTGCCCGTTGCTCGGCCTGATGAGGTAGTACCCATCGTCGACCGAAGCGATCATGTCGGCTAACTTGCTCGTCCCCGGCAGAATTGCCGTGTTCCTCATCCTGATGAGGGGCTCATCCGAGAACTGGTACGCGCGGGCGTTTCCCGTGGGCGCGACACCGAAGTGGACCGCGCTTTCTTTGTTGTGCATGTAGCCTCTGAGGATTCCCTTTTCAATGAGCACTGCGTCTTCGGCCTTGGTCCCTTCGTCGTCTACGTAGACAGGCACGGGACACGTCTGGCCCAGGGCGGTATTGGCGAAGTCAATGAGCGTGACGAGGGGGCTTGCTGCTTCCTTGTTGAGCAGGGGACCGGCCACCGACCCACCTACGACCAGGTCGGCTTCGGTAGTATGCCCTATGGCTTCGTGGGCGAGGATGCCGGCGAGCTCCGCGTCCAGCACGCAGGTCTTCACACCTGCCTCTGCGAAAACGCCCTCTCTCTTCTTCATCAAGTGTTCATAGTGGGTTCTTAGGCCTTCATAGATCGCGTTGGGCGATTCGAAAACGTCCTCGAACTGCCCCAACCCCCCGTAAACCGATGAAAGGTCTACGGGCTGGCCGTCTTTTCCGACGGTCATCGATACGCGGATGATGCTCCTCGGTGTAAGCGAGTGGCTGTACGACCCGTCTGATGTTAGGAGCGCTTTCTCCATGTCGAGACAGCTAAGGCCTACGATCCGGCTGGACAGGTTGGGATAGGTCTTAAGGATATGGTTGTCTATCTCTCTTACGAATTCCACCAGTTCCTTCTGGCTGAGTCTCGACTTGGTCGTTTTGAAGATGTTTTCGGAAGTAACGGGCGCCCCGGGCAGGCCGTCCTTGCCCTTCTTTTCTCGTGAGTCTAGGAAAGCGGCGTTGTCCGACGCGGCCTTAATGACCGACGTGATGGCCTCTCTTGAAAGATCGGGGCTTGAGGCGAACCCCCATGAACCGCTCCTGTATACTCTGGCCGATATGCCGCCTATGTCCGCTCGCGAGTTGGTTGTTATGTTGCCCTTTACAGAGAAGATACTGACGGTCCTGTTCTCTTGGGCCCTTAATTCGGTGTAAGCTTTGAAAAGCCCCGAGAACTCCCTTAAGTCTATATGGCGCAAAGAAATCCCTCCTTCTACCTGATTGGACGCGGGGATGGTCAGAAGCAATTTCTTCGCAGGTGGAGTTGTAACCTTCTTCCATCCACAGACCATCGCACGGACATAGTGTTACACCGGCAATTTGCAGCACTCTATTTGAGAGGGACTCGATGGGCGGGAGACTAATGGGCCGGAAGCTTGAGGGCTGTTCGGCCGCCGGCAGGGCTCCACAGGCGGCGCCCGATCTGCGGGTACCAGATGCAGGACTTCACTTTCTTCCGGGGAATCAACTAAACGGAGGGAGAACGTTCCATGGCTAAAAACTGCCTGGTTGAATGCGTACCGAATTTCAGCGAGGGCCGTGATCAGAGGATAATCGAGGAAATCGTCAGGTGTATCCCTGAAAGCGGCTGCAGGCTTCTCGACGTACAGTCCGACGCGAGCCATAACCGATCGGTGGTGACCTTTATAGGGCAGCCGGATAAGGTTGTGGAAGCGGCCTTTGCTTGCACCAAGAAGGCAAGCGAACTCATCAACATGGAGCTGCACAGCGGCCAACACCCCCGCATGGGTGCGACCGACGTGATACCCTTTGTGCCCGTACAGGGGGTATCTATGGACGAGTGCATCGAAATGGCCAAGACGGTCGGTCGGAGGATTGCTTCCGAACTGGGCATACCCGTGTATTTGTACGGGAAAGCCGCCACACGACCCGATCGCGTAAGGCTCCCTGATGTGAGGCGCGGGGAATATGAGGGGCTCAAGGTGGCTATCGGCACCGACCCGGAACGGATGCCCGACTTCGGCCCGCCCAGGATGCACCCGACTGCGGGCGCCACCGCCGTGGGAGCCCGTCCGCCGCTCATAGCATACAACGTCAACCTGGATACGGGCGATATAGTCAAAGCCCGGACCATCGCCAGGGCCATACGGGAATCGTCCGGAGGTCTGCCGGCCGTACAGGCAAAGGGCATTCTCATCAAGGAAACGGGCGACGTCCAAGTCACCATGAACCTTACCGACCACAAAGTGACTTCCATTGACGCCGTTATGCATCACATCGAAACGGAAGCGGAAAAGGTTGGCGCAAAGATCAAGAATTCCGAGATTGTGGGCCTTCTCCCCCTGGATGCTCTCTTGGATGTAGCGATCGCCAGGTTGAGACTCACCGGATTTTCCAGGCGTCAGATCCTTGATCTGGTGGGTCAGCAGGCAGAAGGAGAAGAAGGCCCGTGCCATGAGGAGAAGCGGGATTCCGGCTCAACCACTACTCAGAAGGAGTGTTACTACTTGGCTCAAATGGACCTATCCAAGTTTGTAGATGACTTGGCGGCGCCGACTGGAGCGCCGGGAGGCGGGGCAGCGGCGGCGGTTGCGGGAGTCTTAGGCTGCGCCCTTGTGAGGATGGTAGCGGGGAACACATTGAGTAAAGCCAGGTTCAAAGAAGGGCGGGACAGGCTGGAAGAGATCAGGAAGGCTTCTCAAGCCCTGATCGAAAAGTTCCAGGAGCTTGCTGTCAAAGACGCCGAGTCCTACATGGCCGTTGAGGCCGCTATCAAAATGCCTAGGGTGACCGAGGAGGAAAAGGCTGCCCGGCGCGCTGCCATGCAGGAAGCCTTCAAAGGCGCCACTCTCGCGCCTCTCGAGACGGTTGCAGAAATCATCGAGGCAATGTCGCTCTTACCCGACCTTACCCGGTATGGAAATCCCAACGCCATCACCGATATGGCGGTAGGCGCCCTCCTCCTTGATGCCGCAAGACGTGGGGCTGCCATGAACGTGCAGGTGAACTTGGGTTCCATCGATGACGAGGGTTTTGTGGCCAAGGCAAGAGAAGACTTGTCTCTCGCGACATCGAAGGCACAGGCGCTGCTTCAGTACGTGATCGAGGGTGTGAAGGCTCAGGGGCTGGATTTCTAACCGGGTCCTTTTGGCGCGTATCCCTAGTTCAATCACCTAAGGCGTTTTTCGAGACCCGACCTGCGCGCCCGTACTAATATGTCGAAAACCCGGCTGCATAGTCATACCCTGTTTAGGCGGGTCGGAAGGTCTTGGGGGCTAGGGTTTTCTCCCCGATTACCGCTTCCAGAACGTTGGAGTCAGGGCTACAAATACGGTAAAGAGCTCGAGCCTTCCCAGGAGCATGAGGAAGGTTAGCACTATTTTTCCTGATGCGGGTATTACGGCGAAACTCTGGGCCGGTCCTACAAGGCCGAGTCCGGGACCAACATTGCCGAGGGTGGCTGCTACTGCCGACAACGCGCTCACGATGTCTAGACCGAGCCAGAGCATATAGAAAGTGCCTGCAAGATGAGAGGCCAGGTAGATAGCTATGAACACGAAGACGTTTCTTACGGTGCTTTCCGGTATCACGCGGTCTCCTATTCGCACAGGTAGGACCGCCCTGGAGTGGACCATGTGCCCAAGCTCAGAGACGACGGCCTTCGCTGCGACCATCAGCCTGGCGATCTTTATTGAGCCGGCCGTTGAGCCTGAACAGGCTCCAAAGAACATGAGAAACAGGAGTATCCCTTTTGTCAGGTCGGGCCACTGATCGAAGTCCGCCGTCGTGTAGCCCGTGGTAGTGATGACCGAAACGACCTGGAAGGGTCCGTGGCGGAGGCCCTCCAAGAAGCCGTGCGTGCTGGTAAGGTTGAGGATTATGATCACGCTCGATACCAGGATAACGGCCGCGTAGGTCCTGAATTCGGGATCTCTCATAACAACCGAGAGTTTCCTCGTATTGACGGCCTTGTAGTAGAGACCGAAATTCACACCCGCTACGAACATGAAGAAGAGGATGATCAGCCGTACCCACGGGCTTTGGAAAGCCCCTATGCTTAGAGAGCGGTTGGAGAAGCCTCCGGTCGCTACGGTGCTGAATGTGTGGATCAAAGCCTCGTAAAAGCTCATCCCTGCGAGCAGGAGACAGATCACTTGGAGCAGCGTGATGACCGCATATATTCTCCATAGGAGGACCACGGATTGCCTCAGTCTTGGGGTGAACCGGGAAACCTCCATTCCGGGGAGCTCCGCTCTAAACAAAGGGTCGCTTCCTTGGTTGGCCATGGGCACAATGGCCAAGAAGGCGAGGATGATCCCCATCCCTCCGAGCCAGTTTAGGAAGCTTCTCCAAAAGAGGACGCCTGCCTGAGGCACCTCGATCTCGCGCATTACAGTTGCTCCGGTAGTGGTGAAGCCCGACATCGCCTCAAACAAGGCGTCGGCAGGGTTCGGCAAGACTCCGGATATAACGAAGGGAATAGCTCCTGCAATGGAGCACAAGAGCCAGCTTCCCGTTACTACAACAAAAGAATCCCTGCTCCCAAGTTTTGTTTGGCCTTTATTCCTGTAGAGAAGGAAGACCCCCGGTATTCCCACGATAAACATAGACCACACGAATGCGGCGGCATCCGGGGTGCGATAATATAGCGCCCATGAAAGAGGAAGCAGCATGGAGAGTGCCAGTAAAACCAGGAGGAACCCGAATGTCCTTCTTATGCTTTCCCAGTGCAAAGCTCTTCTCCTCACAATTCAGGTTGTCACAGGCCGAGCAATCTCTGGACCTTGGGTACGGCGTCATCTTCTGCGAAAACCACCACCCGGTCCCGGGGCCGTATTTCGGAGTAGCCGTGGGGGATGATCACTTCGGACCCCCGGATAATGGTGCCTATCAGGGAATTTCTAGGAAGCCCGGCATTTATCAGTTCCTTGCCCGCAATGGGTGCATCATCAGATATCACTACCTCCATAACCTCTGCCTGCCCTTGTTTCAGGAACGAGAGGTCGACCAGTTTCTCCTTCCTGAGGAGCTTCAGTATGGTGCTGGCAGTCAGGATGCGCGGGACCACGGTAGCCTGAACTCCTATGGTATCTGCCAGAGCTGCGTATTCTTGGCGTCCAAGGAGCACGATGATCTCTTTGACGCCCAACCTCTTTCCGAGCATGGCTACGAGGAGGTTTACTTCCTCCGAACCGGTCGCGGCTATCAAAGCATCGGACTCATATACCCGCTCCGACTCGAGCACGTCCATCCGCGCCCCATCGGCGTTTATGACCAGCACTTTCGACAGCCTCTCTGCAAGCCATAAGGCCTTTTCCGGATTTCTCTCGATGAGCTTTATGGAGAGCCCTTCCTCTTGATGGTCAGATAGGATTTCGCAGATCCTGAGACCCGCTTCTCCCCCTCCGATAATGGTCACTGTCGTGATCTCGTCCGGTATGCGCCCGCTCAAGAAGACCGAACCCTCGAATTCCCCCGTCCTTCCGATCACGTAGACATAGTCGCCCACTCTTATCTCGCTGGTGCCGTCGGGGATCATGAGCTTTTCATCTCTGGAGATGGCGACAATGAGGAAGTTCCTAAGACCCAGTTGCCGGAGCGGTTTGTCAACTATTGGGGAGTTAGACGAGGTGATCCTGAGCCCCACGAGCTGGATCCTGCCGTCAGCGTAAAAGCTTACCTCGCCCGCGGTCGGAGTCTTGAGAAGTTTCACTATCTCAAGGGCGGCGAGACGCTCGGGATGGATAATGAGGTCGATCCCGATCTGCCCATGAACGAGGGCCTTGGCGGGGAGCGTATAGTCGGGGTTTCTCACCCTGGCGACAGTCGTGGGAACGCCGTAATACTTGGCCGTGAGGCATGCGATGATGTTGACTTCGTCATGGGTGGTGACTGCCACCACCAAGTCAGCTTCGCTCACTCCGGCTTCCTCAAGGACGGCGGGCGATGCCCCATTGCCCAGTACCGGCAAGACGTCAAGGGCCTCACGGGCCGGCGCGAGAGCCTGCTCAGAGGTGTCTATGAGCACCACGTCGTTGGATTCACGAGCCAGTTGCTCAGCTATGTGATAGCCTACTTTGCCGGCTCCTATCACTATCGCTTTCACAATACCCGCCCTCCCGGCTGTATCTGGGATCTTTCATTTCACCGAGCCCCATGTCTTAACCTTCCCGGTACACGGTCGTTCGCCACGAGAGAGCGCACACTCCCCCATGCGTCATGGACTCGTTCCGAAGAAAAAGGCTCAGCGGAAGAGACGTGCGTTCCAAGCCATGAGTTCCGGAAGTCGGGAAGCCCTCCATGGGGGAGGGCTTCGTCACTATGTCTTTCCAGCCGTTCGGCGCGGGCGTGCGGGCCCGGCTTCCGGCTCTCCGGGATCTAGACTTCTTCCCTGCACTATCCGGTTAGAAGCTTTCGACCACCTCGTCCACCAATTTCCCGACGTAAGCGACGGCTTCGCGGATGGGGTCGGGTTTGGTCATGTCCACTCCTGCCATTTTCGCGAGCTCAAGTGGTTTCTTGGTGCCGCCTGCCTTAAGGACGTTTATCCAGCGTTCGGCCGCCGGGGCGCCTTCTTCGCGGATGGCCTTGGCGACCATTGTGCCGATGGTCAGCCCTGCTGAGTAGCTGTATGGGTACAGGCCCCGGTAGTAGTGAGACTGGCGCATCCAGACCATCCTGGCGCCGTCATCGATCTCCACTTCTCCGCCCCAGAACTCATCTAGGATTTCTCCTTGCACGCGGTTTAGGACAGAGGCGGTTATCGGCTGGCCTTTCTCCGCGAGGGCATAGGTGCGGCGCTGCAGTTCTCCTTCGATGAGGTGTCTTACGAAGTTGTGATGGTAGGTCTTAAGGAACTGCATAATGAGCCACCGGCGCTTTCTCTTGTCCTGGCTTTGAGAGAGGATGTAGTCGCCCACCAGCGTCTCATTGCAGGTCGAGGGAGCCTCTATGAAGAACATGGTCGGTCTCGTGTTGGCGAATGACTGGTAACGTTGGGCGAGGACGCCTTGACCCGCGTGCCCGAGCTCGTGAGCCAGAGTGAGGGCATTTCGCAGGCTGTTGGTCCAGGTCATGCTGATATACGGGTGGACTCCGTAGACAGAGCTGCAGAAGGCCCCTGTCTGTTTCCCAACGTTGTCCGCCCTGTCTATCCAGCGGTTCTTGAGCGCGTTGACGACGATCTCGGTGTATTCGGGCCCAAGCACTTTGAGGCCGTTCACGATGATCTCCGAGGCTTCTTCATAGGTTGTGGGCACTTCGTATTCCGGGTCGAGCGGGGCTTCTATGTCGCAGTAAAGCATCTTGTCGAGCCCCAGCACTTTCTTTCTGAGACGGGCGTACCTGCGCATGTGGGGGGCAAGTTCGGTCAAGATGATGTCGTGGAGGTTGTTGTAGATGTCAATGGTGACCTCTTGCCGGTCAAGGAGCATGTGGATGGCCGACGGGTATCCCCTGAGTTTGGCCATCACGACGTTTTTCTTGACTTCGGTCCCCCATGTAGTCCCATAGGTGTTCTGGTACGCTCTAAGGCGCTCCGCGAACTGGAAGTGAGCGTTGCGCCTCAAGACCAAGTCGGCGGCACCTTCGTACCGGCCGAAGGACATCGGATGCTTCACACCCTTACTATCTTCCACGGGCTCGAAGGTCATGTCGGCAGTCCGTGACCGGCCGTAGATCATTGCCGGGGCGTTTAGCACTTCTCCAAGGGCGGCCAGGGCCATCTCTGTCTCAGGGTGAAGCCTGTGAGGCTTTGACTCTATAAGCTTTTGGATGGACAGGCGGAAGGGCTCTAGGCCCGGTTCCTCTTCCAGGTACCTCTCCAGCGTGCCTTCGGGAAGGCTCAGGGCCTCCGACTCGACAAATGATGTCTCGGCGCGAATCCGGGTGGCCAGGGCCGATGCTCTTCCCGCCATGGCTTGGTTGGCCGGTGACGTGCCGTCTGCCGAATTGTTTAGTGAAGCGTATGACGATACCTTTACCAACCTCTTGTGGAGGGCTTCTTGGGCCTTCAAACATTCCAACAGCACTTTCGGACCCTCATGCAGCCGGCCTTTGTACTTGGTGACCGTCGGGACAAGGTCGGCCACGGCCTTCATCTCTGCCTCCCACGCCTCTACGGAAGGAAAGATGTCTGCAAGGTTCCACGTCATATGGACCGGGACTTCGGAGCGGGTAAGCTGTCTTGCCATTTCGATCCTCCTTTGACTGACCGGGGTTATCTGGATATTTCTAGAGGCGAAGTGTTATTCCTTCAAATTCCAGAAGGAAAGACACCCGGTGACAAACGGACAAAAGAAGGGTATTATTGCGGTTACATTGAATATCATTAGGCAGACGTTCGATACATGTTTTGGTGAGTTTATTGAAGTAACTACGGATGGTGATGATGGGTTGGATGACCCTGGAGGTAGTCCCTACTTATTAGCGGTATTGTGGCTACTCTTGTCTGCGTTTTTTTCAGGTTCTGAGAGCGCCCTGTTCTCCTCGGATTATATTAAGCTCAAGAGCAGGTTCGGAAACCACAAAAATCTAGAGCGAGTGCTGGATCTTAAGGACAACTCACAGGCAGTACTCTCCAGCCTGCTATTGGGCAATACACTGGTTAATGTGCTGTTTGCCTCCTCTCTGGCCGCCATATGCCTTGCGAAGCTCAACCTCTGGAGGAGCGCTATCGATCTGGTCGCCACATTGACCGGTACGTTCCTCGTACTCGTTTTCGGAGAAATCACGCCGAAACTTGTGGCGGGCGCTGATCCCGAAGGCTTCGCCATTAGGCTGTCGCCGCTCTTTTCCTTCCTAAACTCCCTCATGAAGCCCTTTGCCAAGGGCCTTGAAAGGAGCGCTTCGTATATCACCGACCGGATGCCCGGCTTGGAGAAAAGACGCGAGGAGATAACCGAGGCGAGGCTGTACGCGGCCGTGGATTACGTGGAGAACTCAGGCGCCATTCGAAACGACGAGAAAGAGATGATTATCGGAGTAATCGAGACGAAAGAGCTTGAGGCTGTGGACGTCATGGTGCCGAGACCCAGGATGATCGCCCTGCAAGAAGACCGAACGGCCTTCGACGCTTTGAACGTGATGCTCAACTACGGGGTCTCGAGGATTCCCCTCTTTTCCGAGTCCCGGGACAACATTACGGGGATCGTCAGCCTCAAGGACATATTGTCCGCAGAAGCTAAGGACGCCGGATCTTGGCAGGAGATGTTGCGTAGTAGGACGGCCCGGTCTTTTGCCACACCCCCGCATTTCGTGCCGGAAGGCAAGGGAGTCTCGGACCTCCTAAGAGAGATGAAGTCATTGGGTATTCACATGAGCATAGTGGTGGACGAGTTCGACGGAGTGTCGGGCCTTGTCACACTGGAAGACCTGCTTGAGGAGATCGTGGGCGACATCAACGACGAATACGACCCTAAAGACCAGTCCGCCTACGAGTTGGGAGAAGGTGTATGGCAGGTACCGGGGCATATGAGCCTCTCAGACCTGGAGTCCCTCATAGATCTTGACGTTGAGGTAGAGGACTGTGATTCGGTGGCGGGCGTGGTTATGGAGTGCCTTGATCGCGTACCGCTGCCCGGCGATTCGTTTACCCTGGATGATCCCCCGCTTTCCTTTGAGGTTAAGGAAGTGGAGGGGCCAAGGATCAAAAAAGTGATTATCCGCAGAAGAGATACAGAGGTGTCTTCAAAAGATGGAAAGTGACATACCGCTTTGGGCGGTCGGTCTTCGCCTGGTCTTGTTTTTCGCATCGTTCCTGATTGTAGGGTTTTTTGCAGCGTCTGAGACTGCGTTCCTTTCCATGGACAAGTGGGCGGTAGAAGGCCTAAAGGATGAAGACCGGAGAGCCAAGGTCTTGAGCGATCTGGAGAAAGACTTCAGGAACACGACTTCGGCACTCCTTATCGGGACCAACGTGTTCACCGTCCTCTCGTCCGTAATGGCTGCGTCTTTGGCGGATATACTGGCGTTCAATGAGACCCTCAGGAACGCGGTGTTGCCCCTCGCGATAACCGCCCTTATGTTCTTCTTCAGCCAGCTGGTCCCCAAGACTTACGCTTCGAGATCGCCGACCGAGATGGCGCTGGCGGTAGCACCGGTCCTCTCGGTGATCTCACGGGTCCTCAGGCCGGTATCCAGCATATTGTCGCTGGGGCCCCACTTGTTGGCGCAATCGGTGGGAGAAAGCGCAAGAAGCGTAGAGTCGATCTCCGACGAGCCTGTTCGGCTGGCCGTAGACTTGGCCGCAGAGGAAGGCCAGGTTGACAAAGATGCCGGTGAGGTCATTGTCGGAGTGTTGGATTCCTCAGACATCAGGGTCTCTGACATAATGGTTCCCCTCCCAAGCGCATTCGTCTTTGAAGAAAACACCAGAGTAAAGGACGCTCTAAACCAATTGCGCGCGCATCGCTTCAGCCGGGTTCCCGTAGTAGACGGGGGCGGAGAAGTGGTCGGGCTTGTCTACATGAAGGACGTCCTGAGGCAGGTCATGAAAGAGCCCGATTGCCGGAAGAACGTACGCGATATTATGAGAAAGCCCCTCCGGGTTTCCCCTTCAGACAGCGTCCTGGATGTCCTTGGGCCCATGCGCAAAGACAGGATACACCTTGCCGTGGTTGTCGACGGAGAGCATACCGTTGGAATAGTGACCCTTGACGACGTCCTTGAGGAGATAGTGGGGGACATGCCGGACACGGCCGTGGGGAGGGTACTATCAAAGAAGGCGCCCTATGAGGAGCCACATGATATGAAGAGAGTCGTGAGCGGCCTTCAGGAGTCGGACGCCTTCGATGCTGTGGGACTAAACGAACTTGACCGGTAAGATGCAGGTCTTCCTGTGAAATTGTCGAATATGAAACCTCATGTCTCGAGAAACTGAACGTCCTACTGTTCTTATCAGGTGGCTGCCGTACGTCCCGGTGGCGGGATTGGCTCTTCCCCTCGGCATAGCCATAGCCATGCACCTCCCGTTGTACTGGGCTATGGCCGCAGGTTCGGTGATCGCGGCGATATCGGCTGCAGTATATATGTCTCCTGCGCCTTCTCAAGATGGGCACGTGTGTGGCGAAGAAGGCACGGCCGCCGGTTCACTTCCTTTCCAGATATCCCGCTACGCCTTGAAGGGAGTCTCCCGTATAACCAACGTTGTGGTCTTGATCCTCCTGGTAAACGCGATGACCGCGGTATGGTTTTCGTCGGGCACCATACAGAGCATGGTGTATTACGGCCTTCTTGTGATGAGCCCGGGGCAGGTCATGGCTGCGGGACTCGTTATTTCGACAATCGTATCTATGATGCTCGGGAGTTCCGTAGGCACGGTAGCCACCGTAGGGGTAGCGGTCTTGGGCATTGCCAAAGCGCTCGGCCTCCCTCAGGCTCCCGTCGCAGGGGCCATCATGTCGGGTGCAGTCTTTGGAGACCGGGTTTCTTTCCTTTCACCCATCTTCCACCTGGCGGTCGACTTCACGGGCTCGGACAGGGAGAAAGCATCGAAACGCATACTCACGACGGGCATTCTTGCTTGGGTGGCGGCGCTCCTTGCCTACTTGGCCATGGGGTATTCTCTGGGATCTAGTGTCGCAGGCGAGGGTTTCATAGTGCGCGATACGTACCTCGGCCTGCTTTCGCAGTCGGCCCGGGTCGGTTTCTGGGCGCTCCTCCCTCCCGTAGTGGTCATGCTGCTCGCCGCGAAGAAAGTGCCCGTGAGGCTGTGCCTCATAGCGGGCCTCCTTTCCGGAGTGCTGGTTGCGGTCGTCTATCAGGGAGAAAGTCTCCTCCCGGTGCTCCGCTCGGCCCTTTTCGGTTATCACCGGGAAGCGGGTGCAGGGGAGCTTTCAAAGCTGCTTCGGAGCGGCGGCATTGCGGGGACGAGAGATATGATCCTGCTCCTTGGCTTTGCAGGAGTGTATACGGGGATAACCGAGCTTTCAGGCATGATGGAGGAAGCCGTCCGTCCGGTGGTGCGCCATATAAAGAAGAGGCTCATGTTTCTCACGGCGGCTATGTGCGTGAGCGTATTCTCTGCGGCTTTCGCCTCCAACCAGGCCATGTCGGTTATACTTCCGGCAAGGCTTTTGGAGGGCAAACGGAAGGAAACCGGCACATCCCGCGAGGATTTCGCCGGTGCATTGTCTGACTCCGGAGTGGCCGCGGCCGCAGTAATCCCGTGGAACGTTATGGCGGCGATCTGTGCCCAGTCGTTACAGGTACCCCCCCTGGTTTACGCTCCCTACGCGTTCTTTCTCTTGGCCCTCCCCGTAGCGGGCCTCGTGTATGCCTCTTACTCCGAGAGGAAAAGGGGTACTCAAGGCGCTCTCACCTAAGCGGTTTTCTTCCGCCCGGCGAAGCTTTCGCCTTATGTGGTAAGTTTCTTGCAGGAGCTTTGGCCGTGTGGGCGAACCACTGAACAAACAGGCCAACGAACAAACTGAAAGTTAGGGAGCGGTTTAAATGAAAATCCTCGCAACTCGTCCGTGGGATGACTGGGAGAAGGAAGCCATCTTGAAAGCCGTGGAAGACGCTGAGTTTCTGGAGATGGGACCGGATGGAGACGTTGAAGACCTTGTAAACGAAGCGGAAGTGCTTTACGGATTTCCCGATATCCCTATGAGCGTCATCGCACGGTCAAAGACATTGCGCCTCATGCACGTGCAGTCCACGGGCGTGGACCGTTTTGCGCCGGCCCTCATAGACTCTCCAATCATATTGACCAACAGCAGGGGAGTACACGCC
>LSQX01172363.1_pt1 | contig 14593 bp, 14 predicted proteins | sample 654561 | NCBI WGS metagenome assembly LSQX01 (sample SAMN04489861, study PRJNA283612) | anaerobic digester metagenome | isolation source: 4 biogas reactors fed with cattle manure at either 37C or 55C with and... | place: Denmark: Kongens Lyngby | collected 2014
ATGTTAACAAGCGCAAAGCATATGCTGCTAAATTTAAAGCAGTTTATGAGGAGGTGGGCTAAACCATGTACGGATGGACAGGTAAAATTGCAAGAATTAATCTAAGTGATGGCAGCATCAAAACTGAATCCCTAAAGATGAGCGATATGAAAGACTATATAGGGGCTCGGGGGCTGGGAACAAAATTGTTCTTTGATGAAGTTGATCCGGGTATAGATCCATTGAGTTCGGATAACAAGATAATATTCCTAGCCGGGCCCTTAACCGGGACCATAGCTTCCTCAGGAGGCAGATACAATGTGGTAACCAAAGGGGTTCTAAATGGCACCATTGCTGCCTCCAATTCCGGCGGTAGTTTTGGTCCAGAGATCAAATATGCTGGCTATGATGGATTTATTATTGAAGGTAAGGCCAAAGAGCCGGCTTATCTGTGGGTGAATAATGATCAAGTAGAGATCCGGGATGCTTCCGAATTATGGGGTAAAAATACTGTCGAAACTACAGACCTGGTAAAAGCGGCCACAGATGATGAAGCGAAAGTAGCCTGCATTGGACCCGCCGGCGAAAACCTGGTTAAATTTGCCTGCGTTATGAATGAATACAATCGAGCCGCAGGCCGTTCCGGGGCAGGAGCAGTAATGGGGTCTAAAAATCTTAAGGCTATAGCCGTACGAGGAACTAAAGGTATAAGGGTAGCTGATAACAAGCGCTTTTTAAAGGCTATTATGGATGCCCGGGCTAAACTGAAGGCTCACCCGGTAACTGGGGAAGGATTGAAGGCCTATGGAACCAATATCCTGGTTAATATTCTGAATGAACACGGTGGACTTCCGGTAAAGAATTTTAGCGAAGCTGCTATCTTTTCCGGGGCGGAAAAAATATCAGGTGAATATCAGGCCGAGAAATATCTGGTCCGGAATAAAGGTTGTTTTGGATGTTCCATAGGTTGTGGCCGGGTAACCAGAATAAAACAGGGTAAATACCAGGGCTTGGGTGAGGGGCCGGAGTACGAGGCAACCTGGGCCATGGGAGCCAACCTGGACCTGGATAATTTCGAGGCTATTTCTAAGGCCAATTTCCTCTGCAACGAACTGGGATTAGATCCTATTACCATGGGTGGTACATTAAGCTGTGCAGTGGAGATGTCGGTAAAGGGACTTATTCCCCGGGAAGATACCGATATGGAATTGCAATGGTCTGATCCCGATCTGCTAGTGGAAATGGTCAAAAAGACTGCCTATCGGGATGGATTTGGTAATTGCTTGGCGGAAGGTTCTTATCGTTTGGCAGAAAGTTATGGACACCCTGAGTTTTCAATGACTTCTAAAAAACAGGAACTTCCGGCCTATGACCCCCGGGGGCAGCAGGGAATCGGTCTGAATTATGCTACCTCGAATCGGGGAGGATGCCATGTCAGAGGTTATATGACTTCACCTGAGGTGTTGGGAATACCGGTGGTGGTTGATCCTGATGCAACTGAAGGAAAACCCGAACTCCTTAAACTGTTCCAGGATTTAACTGCTTTAATTGACTCGGCTGGATTATGCCTGTTTATTACTTTTGCTCTGGGTCTGCCGGAAATTGCAGAACAGTTGCGGGCGGCTACCGGGGTGGAGTTAAGTGATGAGGAATTTCTACAGGCCGGGGAAAGGATTTGGAATCTAGAACGTCTGTTTAACCTTAAGGCTGGCTTTAGTAAAAAGGATGACGTTGTGCCCAGGAGGCTACTGGAAGAGCCTATGCTCGCCGGACCACATAAGGGCCGGGTGCTAGAACTTGATAAGATGTTGCCTGTATATTATGAATTGCGAGGATGGGATGAAAATGGGATACCAACGGGAGAAAAACTGGCTCTCTTGGGCATATCCCGATAGAAAAACAGGCTGCCGGCCACTCCGCCAGAGGGGTAGGCAGCCTATTTTAAGGAGGAATCTCCATGGCCGATGAGGTAATACATGCAGACAATGAAATACGGAATATTATCCAGGCCTACCCCCCGGAAAAGCGTTTTATTCTAGCCGTGATGCAGGATGTGCAAAAATCCTGCAACTACCTGCCGAAAGAAGCATTGCTGGGTATTGCCGAATATGTTGGGGTACCTTTTAGTCGGGTTTATTCTTTGGCTACTTTCTATAAGGCTTTTAGCTTAACCCCTAAAGGACGATATAACATTAAAGTGTGTGATGGTACCGCCTGTCATATAAAGGGTTCCCCGGTCTTAATTGACCAAATACAAAACAGCCTGGGTATAGGCCCTGGTGAAACCACAGCTGATGAAATTTTTTCACTGGAAACTGTTAACTGCCTGGGGGCCTGTGCCATTGCTCCGGTGATGATGGTAAATGATAAAGTACATCCCAAAGTAAGCTCATCTGCCATCCTGGAAATTATAAAAGGATACAGGAAGGAGGCAGATCATGAGGAATAAGCAAAATGAAGTCCGGCAGGTAATGGTCTGCTGTGGTACCGGATGCCAAGCCAGTGGCAGCAAGCAGGTTTTGGAGGCCTTTATCACTCAGCTCCAGTCTCTGGAGGGGGTGGAGGCAGTAGCCTCAACCAAGGCTACCGGATGTAATGGCTGGTGTGAACAAGGGCCGTTGGTAAAGATCCTGCCGGACGATATAACCTATTGTCTGGTTAAAGTTAAGGATGTACCGGTAATAATTGAAAAAACCATTTTGGGGCATGGAATAGTGGAAAGACTGCTTTACCGAGATCCCATCAGCAAAAATAGAGTACAATCTCATCATCAGTTGGATTTTTACCGTAAACAAAAGAAAGTTGCCTTGCGCAATATCGGTGAGATTGATCCAGCTTCCATTGCCGACTATATGGCCCGGGACGGTTACCAGGCTTTTAAAAAAGCAATTACTATGAGTGCTCAAGAAATTGTTGATGAAATAATTAATTCCGGTCTGAGAGGCCGGGGAGGCGGAGGATATCCTACCGGCTTAAAATGGAAGAGCTGTTTACAGCAAGAAGAAAAGCAGCGCTATATCATATGTAACGGCGATGAAGGAGATCCTGGGGCTTTTATGGATCGCAGCATTATGGAAGGGGATCCTCATACCGTGATCGAGGGTATGCTGATCTGTGCCATGGCTCTGGGAGCATCAAAGGGCTATATATATGTGCGGGATGAATATGACCTAGCCGTTAAGAATCTAACTCGAGCTATACAGGATGCCCGGGAGCATTCGCTGCTGGGTGATAAAATTATGGGCCGGGAGTTTTCTTTTCACATTGAGTTGGTTAGAGGTGGAGGAGCTTTTGTTTGCGGGGAGGAAACTGCATTGCTGGCATCTATTGAAGGTAATGTAGGTGAACCCTGGGACAAGTATTATTTTCCCAGTGAAAAAGGTTTATGGGGTTATCCCACTGTAATCAATAACGTAGAGACTTGGGCTAATATTCCAGTGATTATAGGACAGGGAGCTCAGGACTTTGCCCAAATTGGTACTGAAAATAGTAAAGGAACCAAAGTATTTTCGCTAGTGGGCAAAGTGATCAATACCGGTCTGGTTGAAGTGCCCATGGGTACGACTTTAAGAGAAATAATATTTGAAATTGGCGGCGGAATTATAAATGGCCGTAAATTTAAGGCCGTTCAAACCGGGGGCCCTTCCGGAGGCTGTATACCAGCTGAATTGCTGGACTTAAAGCTGGACTTTGATTCACTTCATGAGGCCGGGTCCATGATGGGTTCAGGTGGTCTGATAGTGATGGATGAGCGTACCTGTATGGTAGAAGTAGCGCGTTATTATTTGAACTTCCTGGCTGGTGAATCCTGCGGCAAATGTGTGCCCTGTCGGGAAGGAATTCGTCATATGCTGGAAATATTGACCAGGATATGTGAAGGCCGGGGAAGAACAGGAGATCTGGAATTACTGGAGGAACTGGCAGAGACAGTACAGGAAGCTTCCCTTTGCGGGCTGGGTAAAACCGCCCCTAATCCGGTTTTATCAACTATCAGGTATTTCCGGGCTGAATACCTGGACCACATCGAGAATCGTTTCTGCCCGGCCGGGATTTGTCGTAATTTAACCCGCTTTTCCATTGATCCGGAAAAATGCACTGGGTGTGGTCTGTGTAAGAAGAATTGTCCAGCTAATTGCATATCAGGAGAAAGAAAAGAAGTTCATACTATCGATCCTCAAGGGTGTATCAAGTGTGGTTCATGTATTGACACCTGCAAGTTTAATGCGGTTTTAGTTCAGCAGGAGGTGGGATTATGATTATAATCATCGATAATCAGGAGGTTCAGGTCAGCTACGGGGATACTATTCTTGATGCCGCTCAGAGAGCTAAAATTCATATTCCCACCCTTTGTCATCACCAAGCTTTTGCAGGACAGGGAAGATGCAGACTCTGCTTGGTAGAGGTAACCGAGCAGGGCCGGAAGAGAATAGTTGCTTCCTGCACTTATCCCATCACCAGAGAAATAACAGTCTGCACTTCTACCCCCAGAATAGAGAAGATGAGGAAGAACCTAGTGATGTTCCTGTATAAACAAGCTCCAGCCAGTAAGTTATTACAGTCCATGTATAGAGATTATGAGTGCCAGGACAATTCTTTACCGGAGAATGCGGGGGAGAAGTGCATGCTCTGCAATCTCTGTGTTTTGGCCTGTGAAGAGATGGGCAGCAGTGCTATTTCCTTAATTATGCGGGGAACCGAAAAGAAGGTGGCCACACCTTACAATGAAGCCTCTTTAGATTGTCTGGGGTGTGGGGCCTGCGCGGCCATATGCCCTACCCAAGCTATTGAGCTTACAGAAAGGGATGGATACCGAACCATTTGGAATAAGGAATTCAAACTGGTAAACTGCCAGAATTGTGGTCAGCCCTATGCCACCCAGGAGCAGCTGGCTTATATTGAATCCCGGGGACCTGACAATGAGATGCTTCACTGTTGCCTAAGTTGCCGGCAGAAGATGACTGCTCAGAAAATCAAGATTTTCACTTAAGATGGAGTATAAGGCTGGGGGTGTATAAGAGTGTTAGTTACAGTCAAACTATTTGCTTACTTAAGGGAGGGACGTTTTAAAGTCCGGGTTCTGGAGTTGGCCGATGATCATACTGTGAGGCAAGTGTTGCAGGATCTATCCATATCAGAAAAAGAAATGAAAATCGGGATAATCATGATAAATGGTAAGCGGGCAAGCTTTGAAAGTCATTTGGGGGATGGTGACACTTTGGCCATCTTTCCACCCCTGGCCGGTGGTTGAAATGGAAAAGAAATTGCAGGAATTAATCAAGGATCAGTTTAAGGGTTTATCCTTGACCCAAAAAGATGAAATGAAGCTGGCGGCCAGTAGCGGATGCTCCTTATTGGAAGTTCAGGCAGTAGCTATGGACCTGGGGGTGGTTCCATTGCGTTATCAGCGCAATCTGGAATCTCTCACCCTGGCTGAACAGCGGCGGCTTTTACAATCCCGGGTGACGGTTGTGGGCTGCGGTGGCCTGGGTGGTTTAGTGCTAGAAGAGCTGGCCCGCATAGGGGTAGGTCAGATAAGTGCCTGGGATTATGACTGTTTTGAGGAACACAACCTTAATCGCCAGTTTATGTCTCAGGCCGATATTATTGGCTTTTCCAAGGTGGAGGCAGCGGCTCATCGGGTTCATAGTGTAAATCCCGGTATAGTTTTTAATGGAATAAAACGAAAGTTTACTGCAGATGAAGGCAGAGAATCTTTGCAGGATCAACAGGTGGTGGTAGATGCCCTGGATAGTGCCCAGGCTCGTCTGGGTTTGAGTCAGGCCTGCAGGGATCAGGGTATCCCCCTGGTGCATGGAGCAGTTAATGGTTGGTATGGGCAGGTAGCTACCCAATTCCCTGGGGATTTCACCATAGAGCAGCTGTACCTTGGTAGGACCCCAGGTGAGGAAGACCAGAGTGCATTGGTTTTTGCAGCTGCCATGGTGGCCAGCTGGCAGGTATCTGAGGTAATTAAAATAATACTCAATAAAGGTAATTTCTTGCGGCAAAAAATTATGCTGATAGATATGCTGAGCCTGAGCCTGGATATTATTGATTTTTAGTTTTATTTGCTTTTAGCACTGGGTGGAAATTATAGGGGAAATAACTGGCAGTATCGCTGGTGTTTCTCCTATTTTGTTTTTGGTTTGGGCAGCAATAAAACATGACCTTTCTTAATGCCTAGCAGCTTAAAGTCGAATAATTAGCGAAAAAAGTGGGAGTCATGTGACAAAGAGTGTCAAATTTCCCAAAGGTTATTCGCGAACTTTTGTCAAAATCATACAGAACATTAGTTATTGTGAGTCTTGTCACAAGCCAGTTGTAGTTAATTCTTGAGTTTGAGGTATATATGCTAGCAAAAAAAGGGATGGTCAAGCAAATTAATAACGAGCACGAATTGAGCTGGGAGATGGAACGAGTCCTTAAGGAGTCGGAAACTTATTATCGGACTATATTTGAGACCACTGGAACCGCCATGATGATATATAGATACGATATGACGGTTATCCTGGTTAACAGCGAGTTTGAAAAATTGTCCGGCTATCCAAGGGAAGAGATTGAACATAAATTGAAGTGGACCCAATTCATCCATGAAGATGATTTGGATAAAATGATAACTTACCATTTCAAAAGGCAGGTTGATAGCAAATCAGTGCCGGACAGCTATGAGTTTCGTCTCCGGGACCGCTGGGGCCAGATAAAAAATATCTTCCTTACTGTGGCTCTTATTTGGGAGAATCAGGCAGTTGTAGTTTCATTCATGGATATTACCGAAAGAAAAAGGATGGAGCAGGCCTTGCTGCAGTCAGAACGGAAATATCTGTCCATGCTAAATACCTGTCCCAATGAGATAGCTATAACAACTATTGAAGAAGGCAGGTTTATTGACGTTAATCAGCAAACCTGTAAAACCCTGGGTCGAAACCATAACGAAATTGTGGGACATACTTCAAAGGAACTGGGATTATGGGTGAATCCACACGATAGGGCAGAACTGGTAGAGATGCTCAAGCAGACCGGTTCGGTGAGAAACCGGGAGTATGTCATGCAGCCCTATAACGGCAGGGAACTAATAGCTCTGGTCTCAGCCGAGATTTGGGATTTCGAGGGCACTCAGTGCATGATTGTCATTATCAATGATATTACTGAAAAGAAGAAGATGGAGAACGAACTGGCCCGCTTGGAGCAACTTAATCTGATAGGGGAAATGGCAGCAAGCATAGGTCACGAAGTGCGCAACCCCATGACTACTGTGCGAGGTTTCTTGCAGCTGCTAAAGGACAAACCGCAGTTTGAATTATTTAGCGAATATTTTAATTTAATGATTGAGGAGCTTGATTGTGCCAACCATATTATTACAGAGTTTTTGAGTATGGCTAGTCACAAAAACGTAGATTTAAAGCTCAGCAACCTGAATGCTATCATCCTCACCGCAGTGCCATTGATCAGGGCAGATGCAGCAGATCAGAACAAAGACCTGGAGCTTGAGCTTAATACCATAGGAGAATTGATGCTGGATGAAAAGGAAATTTGTAAATTATTAAGCAATCTGATTAGAAACGCTTTGGAGTCCATGGATGCCGGGAAGAAGGTTTTAATAAAAACTTATGGGAAAGATAATAAGGTAATCCTGGCGGTAAAGGATCAGGGCAGTGGTATACCAAAAGATCTAATTAATAAAATAGGTGTTCCCTTTTTTACTACCAAGGAAAAGGGAAACGGTTTGGGATTAGCGGTTAGTTATAGTATAGCAGCCCGGCACCAGGCCAGTATCCAACTAGAAACCAGCCCCAGTGGTACCACCTTTTTTGTCTCTTTTCCATTGCCTACAGCTTAATTCGAGCCAGACATGGGGGCTGGCCGTTTGGGTTTCGAGTCCAAAAATCTCCTGTTTTGATATGGAAGAACCTATTTCATCTGGCAGAACTTTAAGCAGGTTCTGCAGCAGTTCCACATCTTTTCCTTCACTACCTTTTTCTAAAATACGGCTTCCCAGAATAATGTTATTCAATAAAATTATCCCTCCCATACCATTGTTTTTTTGGATAGCGGATCATTTACGACAAAAATAGGGATTAAACTATAAAGACATAGTACGTTAACGAAACGATTTGTACAAAATTTTACAAAGTTAATTAATTAAAGATCTAATTATAGAGTATGTAATAGTAAAAAATCTGTTATTAATTATATGAAAAAATTATATGTTAGGGTTTTTGAAATCAAGCGTGTACCTCATTTGGATTACTTCAGGCAAGATGAAAATGCTTTAGATTTTGCAGCAGCAGGCAGAAGCAGATATGAAAAAATCTCTTCTGTCGAAAAAGCAATAATGTTGAAATGCAACGAAATATCAAAAGTTAAGTCTAAAATGATGATTTTTTTCACAAATGTTATACAATAAGTTTAGTGAAATGGACAGGTGTTGCTGGTTGATACAACAATATAGAAGGGAGGGCAGGATCTGCAACTGGTGTTTTCAGCAATAATCTGACTAATTATGATTAGGGGAGAGTGAAGATAAGGATGAACTTTTTATCACCTGCAGAAATAGGGGTAGCAGCGTGTAATGCTGGTAAAGCCAAAACAGAAATGCCATTTGTCAAACTCTTTATGTTGGGGATACTGGCCGGTGTTTATATCGGTTTCGGAGCCAACCTGGCCACCAAGATAGGTTCCATGGAAGCTGCTGGCACAGCAGGCGGCCAATTCCTGTTTGGTGCAACCTTCTCAATCGGATTGATGATGGTTGTTATTGCCGGATCAGAACTGTTTACTGGTAACAACATGGCTTGCTTTATTTCTGCTATGAATGGACAGGCTAAATGGGGTGGACTGCTGTATAACTGGGTTGTAGTATGGACTGCCAATTTCGTAGGTTCTGTTTTATTAGTTTATATTATTTTTTACGGTGGATACTGGGGTAGTGAAGCCGCACTGGCCGATCAAGGCATAAAAGCCCTGGCCATTGCCAAAGGTAAAATGTCCTTAACCTGGAGTGCTGTATTTTTCCGGGCCATCTGCTGTAACTGGCTGGTTTGTTTGGCTGTATGGATGGCTTTTGCAGCCAAGGATATTGTAGGAAAAATATTCGCTATATTTTTCCCCATCATGGGCTTCGTTTCCAGCGGATTTGAGCATTGTGTTGCTAACATGTTTTTCATTCCCATGGGAATTACTATTGCGAATGCAGCCCCTGAGGCTGTTGCAGCTCAATACAGCATGTCAGTGGCAGATGTAGCAACGTTTTTCAGTTACGGTAACTTCCTAACCGCCAATTTGATTCCTGCTACCCTGGGGAATATAGTAGGCGGTGCGTTGTTTGTGGGCGGTGTTTATTATTACATCTATATGAAGAAATCGGCTCCGGCCGCTCAAGCTGAGAAGGCGGTTAAAGGCTAAAAAGCATTAGCACTTTATCCCATAATAAGAGTATCAAGAATATTAAAAACCCGCGGTATGATTTATTCAAGCAGTCAGTTTTGATTGAATTTAAATCAGCCGCGGGTATGTGCGTATAGTTTTTTACTGATGGAATGAACGCCTTCGGGCAGATATAATCTCGAAAGGAGGGTGTGAAGTGGCCAACTATATGGATATCATTGCTAGCTGTAAAGACAAACCCGGCGGGATAATTGAAGCTTATCATGCAATTCAAAAGGAGTACAATTATATCCCGGAAGAGGCTCTCAAGGAAGCCGCCCGAGCATTTAAAGTATCGGAAGCTCAAGCTTTTGGAGTAGCCACCTTTTATTCTTATCTTTCAGTGGAAAAAAGAGGCAAATACATCATTCGTATGTGCGAAAGCGCTCCCTGTCATGTAGCTGGAGCTGATGAAGTACTTAAAGCCCTGGAGGCTTCTCTGGGCATTAAGGTAGGGGAAACAACTGCTGATGGAAAGTTTACCTTGGAATTAACTGAATGTGTAGGTCAATGCCAGGCTACTCCGGTATTAACCATTAACAGTGAACCAATATTTGGTATTAAACCGGAAATGGTACCTGAAATACTGGCTAAATGCAAATAAGTCAAGAAGGGAGGGGAAGTTGTGGCCCAAGAATATAGAGTTTTACTGGAATATGCCGATAAGATTAATCCTGAAAGCGCATCCGACTATATCAAAGTAGGCGGATATAAAGGTCTGGAGAAAGCACGCAGCATGAATCCCAAGGATTTAACCGAAGAAGTTAAGAAATCCGGACTTAGAGGCCGAGGCGGGGCAGGATTTAATGCCGGTATGAAATGGAGTTTTGTACCCCAGTACCCTGAAACCAAGTATGTGGTATGTAATCTGGATGAAGGGGAACCGGGAACCTATAAAGATAGAATAATATGTCAGAAAAATGCCCAGGCCCTTCTAGAAGGAATGGCTATATGCGGGTATGCAATCGGTTCCAACCAAGGATATATATATTGTAGAGGAGAATATCCCTTTGTGGTGGAACTGCTTAAGAATGCGATTGGGAATGCAAAAGAATCAGGTGCTTTAGGAGAATTCAATATAGAGGTTCGTATGGGAGCAGGCGCCTATGTATGCGGCGAAGAAACCGCTCTTATTGAGTCCATAGAAGGGCACCGTGGAGAGCCAAGATTTAAGCCCCCGTTTCCAGGTGTAGAAGGATTGTGGCGTATGCCTACGGTGGTTAATAACGTAGAAACCTTTGCCTGTTTGCCTTTTATTCTCACCAAGGGTGCAGAATGGTTTGCCGGCATCGGAGCCAAGAGTTACCCTGGAACCAAGGTGCTTACACTTACCGGTGATATTGAAAATGCCACTTATTTTGAAGTGCCCACTGACTACCTGCTCAGAGACGTAATATATGAACTGGGCGGCGGAGTCAAAGGGGGCAAAAAACTTAAAGCGGTACAGGTAGGCGGTACTTCGGGAGCCTTTATTCCCCCGCAGAACCTGGATACCCCCATAGATTTTGATTCCATGGGTGCTATTGGAGCTGCATTAGGCTCCGGAGCAGTATTCGTTATGGATGAGACTCGGGACATTGTGGATATTGTCAACCGTATTGCCAAGTTTTTCGAGCATGAATCCTGCGGTCAGTGTACCCCCTGTAGGGAAGGCACCTTCCACTGCAAAGAGATTATGGAAAAAATCAATAACGGGAGAGGAAGCTTGAAGGATATCGAGAACCTTAAAGTACTGACCAGGGTTATGGTTAAAGCCTCATTATGTGGACTGGGTCAGGCAGCTCCGATTCCTATCACTTCAACTCTGACCCACTTTGAATATGAATACTTAAGAAAACTGATGTAGGAAGGGAGGGAGACGAATTGGATATTAAATTAACTATAGATGGTAAAGAAGTGGTGGTGCCTCAAGGTACTATGTTGATAGATGCATGCCGTCAGGCGGGTGCTGATATACCCACCTTTTGTTATGACCCTGATTTGAAATTAGCCGGTTCCTGCCGGATGTGCGTGGTACAGCCCAAGGGATGGCGCAATTTGGTGGCAAGCTGTGTGACTCCCGCCCAAAACGGCATGGTTATTGAAACCGACAGCCCTGATGTCATCGAATCTAGGAAAGTAGTTTTGGAACTGATGCTGTCCAGACATAAACTTACCTGCCACACCTGTGAAAAAGACGGAGAATGCAATCTGCAAGATTATTGCTATCGTTATGGGGTTACCGAGTCTCGCTTTGATGGAAAAGTGCATAATTTATTCAAGGATGACTCTAATCCCTTTATTGAAAGGGATTATGATAAATGCATAATGTGCACCCGTTGCGTAAGGGCCTGTGATGAAATTACCGGCGCTCGAGCCATCAACATCATGGACCGTGGGCATCATGCCAAGATTTCCACTGCCTTTGATGGGGAATTGGTTGATTCTCCCTGTGTATTCTGCGGGCAGTGTATAATGGTATGCCCGGTAGGGGCTTTGACCAGCAAGATAGCAGCTGGCAAAGGAAAAGCGGCGCAGAACGATAAAGTCTTAACCACCTGTACCTATTGCGGCACCGGATGCACCTTGGAACTCAATGTTAAAAACGACAAGATTGTGGGCGTTACTTCCAATCGTGATCCGGAATTAAGCCCGGTCAACCGGGGAGCCCTCTGTGTTAAAGGTCGGTTTGGCTGGGATTTCGTAAATTCTCCGGAAAGACTTACTACTCCGTTGATTAAAGAAAATGGGGAATTCCGTGAAGCGTCCTGGGATGAAGCCCTGGGTCTGGCAGCTGAGAAAATTAAAGGAATAAAAGAGCAGTATGGACCGGATTCCTTATCCATGTTCTCATCCGCTCGGATCACCAACGAAGAAAACTATCTGGCCCAGAAACTCATGAGAGCAGCGATTGGATCCAATAACGTGGACCATTGCGCCCGTCTCTGACACTCCGTTACTGTCGCCGGTCTGGGGGCAGCATTCGGAAGCGGAGCCATGACCAATTCCATTGGTGAACTGGAAAAGGACGCTAACTGTATTTTCGTTATTGGATCCAATACCACTGAAAACCATCCTGTCATCGGGATGAAAATCAAACAGAATAAGCTCTATAACGGAGCCAAGCTTATCGTTGCCGATCCACGCCGCACCGATCTGGCTGAAATCGCTGACGTCTATATGCCGCATTTACCCGGCTCTGATGTGGCCTTGGTCAATGCCATGATGAATGTCATCATCAGCGAAGGACTGGCAGATGAGGCATTTATAGCCGAACACACCGAGGGCTATGAAGCCATGGCGGCAGTGGTACAGAAATACAGCCCTGAGTATGCAGAACCTATTACCGGGGTACCGGCAGAAGACATTCGCGCCGCAGCCCGGCTGTATGCGCAGAGCGGCAATGCCGTGATCTGCTATGCTATGGGTCTGACCCAGCATCGCACCGGTACTGACAATGTCAAATCGGTCTGCAACCTGGCCATGCTCACAGGCAACATCGGCCGCCCCGGCACCGGCGTTGACCCCTTGCGCGGGCAGAACAACGTTCAGGGTGCATGTGACATGGGCGCTCTCCCGGTGGTATATACAGCTTATCAGGCTGTCACCAATGAAGCGGTGCGGGCCAAGTTCGAAAAAGCCTGGGGAGTATCATTACCGGCTGAAAATGGCCTGGTGCTTACCGAAGTCATCAACAAGGCTCACCATGGTGAAATGAAGGCCTTGTACGTCATCGGTGAAAACCCCATGATGAGTGATCCCGATCTTCAGCATGTGGAAGAAGCTCTGGAAAACCTGGACTTCCTGGTGGTTCAAGACATATTCCTGAGTGAAACCGCCAAGTATGCCGATGTGGTATTGCCCGGTGCCTGCTTTGCCGAAAAAGACGGTACCTTCAGCAACACCGAACGTCGGGTGCAGCGCGTACGCAAGGCGGTTACCCCTCCGGGTCAAGCCCGTGCTGATTGGGAGATTATCTGTGATCTCGCTACTCGCATGGGTTATCCCATGAGCTATAACAGCGCTGAAGAGATTTTCGAAGAGATGCGCGCCCTTACCCCATCCTATGCGGGTATCACCTACGCCCGACTGGAACGGGGCGGTATACAGTGGCCTTGCCCTACCGAGGAGCATCCAGGCACACCTTTCTTGCACAAAGATGGGAATTTCACCAGAGGCAAAGGGGCATTTAGCGCCATCGACTATATTCCTCCCGGTGAGACGCCTGATGATGAATATCCTTTGATTCTTACTACCGGGCGCAGCCTGTTCCATTATCATACCGGGACCATGACGCGTCGCGCTTCAGCTTTAGATGCCCATATACCTGAAGCCGAATTGGAGATCAATCCAGAACTGGCCAGGGCCAAAGGCATTCAAGACGGGGAGTTGGTCAAGGTCGCAACTCGTCGCGGCCACCTGGAAGTTAAAGCGAAAATAACTGAAATGGTTGCACCACAGGTTGTGTTTATGACCTTCCATTTCGCTGAGGCAGCGGCCAACTGGCTGACCGGTTCCGAATTCCTTGACCCGGTGGCAAAGATTCCGGAATACAAGGTTTCAGCCGCTAGAATAGAGAAAATCCAGTCAGCTTAAAAAGACATAATAGACTGGAAAAACATTTTGGGATTATATGCTAGCGCTTCACGAGAGCGACACAAAAAAGGAAGGGGAAATTTGCACATGAATTGTTTCGCACCTGCAGAAGTAGCAGGCAATGCCTGCAACGTCAGCGCCGGCAAGGCCAAGCTGTCATTTGGCAAGCTGTTTATCCTCGGTATCCTGGCCGGGGCTTACATCGGCTTCGGTGCCAACCTAGCAACTGTGGTCGGCAACGACATACCCAAATTCCTGGGCAACGGCATAGGCCAGTTTCTATTTGGTGCCGTGTTCAGCACCGGTTTGATGATGGTGGTCATCGGCGGAGCCGAACTGTTCACCGGCAACAACATGTTCATGATGATCGGTGCCATGAACGGCTCCTGCAGCTGGGGAGACCTGTTTAAGAACTGGGTCATAGTCTGGGTGGCCAACTTCGTTGGTTCGTTGTTGTTGGTATACATCGTAGCCGGCGGTTTCTACGGGGTAGGCGCGGATGGCTCACAAGCCGTAGGGCTGTTTAACGGGGCGGTAGGAGCTAAAGCCCTGAATATAGCCAAAGGCAAACTGGAGTTGACCTGGAGCGCTGCATTCTTCCGGGGGATCCTCTGTA
>LSQX01182717.1_pt1 | contig 14592 bp, 12 predicted proteins | sample 654561 | NCBI WGS metagenome assembly LSQX01 (sample SAMN04489861, study PRJNA283612) | anaerobic digester metagenome | isolation source: 4 biogas reactors fed with cattle manure at either 37C or 55C with and... | place: Denmark: Kongens Lyngby | collected 2014
GGCTTTCAAAACTGGAATTTCTTAGTCTTGAACATGGCCGCCTGGCTCGATGGGAAAGACGTTGTTTGGGAGTTTTAAAATATAACTGTATGAGTCGCTTCATTTACATTATCACCTTACTTTGTCTTCTGCCCGTCACCGACCTGCGGGCAGGAAACAACAGAGAAAAACCGCGCGTGATAGTCACCACCCCTAGTCCGCTACCGGCGGGTGGTTGTGAGGGTTCGTTGAGTTTTGTGGTTTTTGTTTCAAAGATGTAGCCGGAGCCAGTCTCAAGCGGGATACCTTATTCGTAAAATGTCGAATTTTAGAGAAAATCATCAAAAAGGAACACAGAAGCCCCACCCAATCGATCGATTTTGTGGGGCTTCCGGTGCCCGAAACCGGACTCGAACCGGTACAGCCTCAATGGCCAAAGGATTTTAAGTCCTTCNNGTGTCTACCATTCCACCATTCGGGCTGCCTTTTACATAACAGGAACGCATTAATGGCTTTTATATAAGTTGCTTGGCATGTTGAATAGCTTCGCATGCTTTAAAAAAACCGCTAATGCGGCTGCAAAGATAAAGCTTTAGCTCGAAAACGGAATATTTTACTGATTTTTTTTGACGATCTCCCGGCAATAAACTAAAATCACGCTTTATAAGAAGGCGTATAATTAGTGTTGTACAAGTACCTCGGAATTCACATCCACCACCACCGCGTATCGTTTCAAGCCTTCTTTAGACACTCCGGTGGAGGGTGTGCCCAGGCCAAAGCCCAGTTGGTAGGTTTCTCCGCATTGGGGGCAGACCACTTCCAGAACCTCGTTGGGTTGACCGACTTTAACGTCGGGACGGCATTCTACCGGGCAGGCCAGGTCGTAGGCATAGTACCGGTCGTCGAAACCTTTGAGCAACACCAGACCTCCGTAACCCAAGCGATCGGTTACGGTTTCGGGTTCTGTGATATAATAGAAGTCTCCCGGGAATAGGCATTTAATGGTATTCAGGTTGCGCCTCATAAAAACCGGGCTGTCGGGAATGCTCGACCGATAGCGTCCGCAGGCAAAAAAGCCCAAAAACAACAACAAAGAGATCAATTTTTTCACTACAGCTTTTTTTAATGCCGGCAAATCATACCCTTATGCTACTGAATTTATCAGGCCTCAAAGATACATATTCCTCCAACCACTTCGGATGTTTTAGCCAAAAAATAAGGTATAACTCATTTAAATCCATTATTTTTGTGCTCAAAAAATTGAAAAAATGAAAAAATCGGTTCTTATTTTATGCACACTTATGATGATCTCCTGCGCCAAAAAGCAAGGTAATCCTTTTTTTGAAGACTACGACACCCCTTATGGTGCCGTACCTTTCGATAAAATCAGTATAGAACATTACATGCCGGCTTTTGTGGAAGGCATGAACCGGCAAAAGCTGGAAATCGACGCCATAGCCGGCAACCCCGAAGCGCCTACTTTCGAGAATACCATTGCAGCTATGGACTATTCGGGCGAATTGCTCAATAAAGTATCTTCGGTATTTTTTGGTTTAATTTCGAGTCACACCAGCGATGAGATGCAGGCCATTGCTCAGGATTTGAGTCCCCTGCTCTCGGAGCACAGCGACAATATTCGCCTAAATGCCCCGCTTTTTAAGCGCATCGAAAGCCTCTACAACAATAGAGACAGCCTGAATCTGAACACCGAACAGCTACGTCTGCTCGAGAAATACTACAAAAACTTTGTGCGCTCCGGGGCCGCTCTCGACGAAAGCCGGCAGGAACGTCTGCGCGAAATCAACAAAGAAGAGGCTCTGCTCACCCTGCAGTATTCCGATAATGTGCTCAAAGAAACCAACGACTACCGCCTGGTGATCGACAAGGAAGAAGATTTGTCCGGCTTGCCGCAGACGGTGGTGGAAGCCGCTACCGAAGCTGCCGCCGGGGCCGGTCTGGAGGGCAAATGGGTATTTACCCTGCACAATCCCAGTCGCCTGCCCTTTTTACAATACGCCGACAATCGCGAACTTCGTGAAAAGATACTCAAAGCTTACTACATGCGGGGCGACAACAACAACGAAGCCGACAATAAAGAAATAGTCCGCAAACTGGTCAACCTGCGTGTAGAAAAGGCTCAACTTCTGGGTTACAACACTTTTGCCGAATACGTGCTGGAAGAAACCATGGCAAAAAATCCGAAAAATGTGTACGACTTTTTAAACAGCATCTGGCCACGAGCCCTGCGGCAAGCGAAAAAAGAAGTAACAGAACTCCAGAAACTTATCGACCGCGAAGGCGGTAAATTCAAACTGCAGGCCTGGGATTGGTGGTATTACGCCGAAAAACTGCGCAAAGAAAAATATCAGCTCGACGAAGAAGAACTGAAACCTTATTTTGAGTTGCAAAACGTGCGCCAAGGTTTGTTTACGGTGTGCAACAAATTATTCGGCATCAATCTGACTCCGGTAAACAACGTGCCCGTTTATCATCCCGATGTGGAAGTTTTCGAGGTAACCGATGCCGACGGCTCCTACCTGGGTTTGTTCTACTCGGATTATTTCCCCCGCGAAAGCAAAAGAGGCGGAGCCTGGATGAGCAATTTCAGGGAACAATACGTCAAAAACGAACAAAACGTCAGGCCGCATATTTACAATGTGGGCAATTTCACCAAACCCAGCGGCAACACTCCCTCGCTGCTCAGCCTCGACGAAGTGGAAACCATGTTTCACGAATTCGGACATACCCTGCACGGAATGCTGAGCCAATGCAGCTACCCCAGCCTGAACGGCACTAACGTGACACGCGACTTTGTGGAACTCCCCTCGCAAATTATGGAAAACTGGTGTACGCATCCCGAAGTGCTCAAAATGTATGCCCGGCATTATAAAACCGGAGAACCCATGCCCGAAGAGCTGATCGAAAAAATACAGCGCGCCGCTACTTTCAACCAGGGCTTTATTACAACCGAACTCATGTCGGCCGCTTACCTCGATATGTACTGGCACGATCTGAGCGAACAAAAAGACTACGATGTAAATCAATTTGAGACCGACTGCCTCAGCCGCATCGGACTGATTCCCGAAATCGTGGTACGCTACCGCAGCACCTATTTCAACCACATATTCAACAACAATTACCACGCCGGTTATTATTCCTATCTCTGGGCCGAAGTACTGGACGCGGATGCTTTTCAGGCTTTTGTCGAAAACGGCCTTTTTGACCAGAAAACGGCCACAGCTTTCAGACAAAACATTCTTGAGAGAGGCGGCACCGACGACCCGATGACCCTTTACCGGAAATTCCGGGGAGCCGATCCCGATCCCAAGGCTTTGCTCGAACGCAGAGGCATTTAAGTCGCATGAATAAAACAAAAGACTTGAAATTAAATGCCTTTAAGTTCTTTGTGAATAAAAAAAAGTCTATCTTTGCGCCCTAAATTAAAAATCAAGGAATAACTAATAAAATATCCAACAACAATGCAAAACAAAGGATTTGTAACTCTTTTTGCAGTTCTGCTCGCCCTGGTCAGCCTCTATTATTTGTCTTTTACCGCAGCGGTTAAGAACACCGAAAAGAAAGCCAAAGAATACGCACAAGGCGACCCTGTTCTGGAACGTAATTTTCTGGATTCGATGGCCCAGGAAAAAATTTATTTGGGCAACACCTACAGGGAATGCCTCGAAAAAGAAATCGGTCTCGGTCTCGACCTCAAAGGAGGTATGAACGTCGTTTTGGAACTGTCCGTTCCCGATGTGCTCAGGGCTTTGTCGGGCTACAATACCGACGAAAACTTCAACAAGGCATTGGCGCAAGCCAGCCTCCGTATGAGAGAAAGCCAGCGTGATTACCTGGATCTTTTTGTCGAAGAGTACAAGGCCATCGACCCGGGGGCCCGTCTCTCGGCCATTTTCAGTACGTTCGAAATGAAGGGACGCATCGACCCCTCCAGTTCCGACGAAAGAGTAATACAGGTATTAAGAGAGGATATTAAGAGCGCCGTCGACAACTCATTTAACGTATTGCGCACCCGTATCGACCAGTTCGGGGTGGTCCAGCCCAATATTCAGCGTCTGGAAACCGGCGGCCGTATTTTGGTTGAATTGCCCGGTATTAAAGAACCAGAACGTGTTCGTAAACTGCTTCAGGGTTCGGCCAACCTGGAATTCTGGGAAACCTATGAATTAAGCGAATTGTATCAGGCTTTGATAGAGGCCAACAACGCCGTGCGCGACATGATTGCGGCCACTGAGCCTCAAAAAGAACAAGCGACCGAAGCTGCTCCGGTAGAAAAAGCCCCGGTAGAACAAGTAAGCGACACCGCCAAAACCGAAGAAGAACGCCTGCTGGAACAGTTAGCTGCCGAAACCGAAATCCAAACGGACGAACAGAGCCTGGAAGAATGGAAAAGGGAATATCCCTTGTTTGCCGTATTGCAGATTAACCAATCTCAGCAAGGTATTGGTGCCGGCCCCTGCGTAGGTTATGCTCTGGGACGCGATACTGCCAAAGTAAACGAATACCTCAACAGCCGCAACGTAAGGGAATTGTTGCCCCGCGATGTGAAATTTTTATGGTCGGTCAAGCCCATTAACGAAAAAACACCTCTTTTTGAGCTGATCGCCATAAAAGTGACCAATCGAGACGGTCGCGCGGCCCTCGAAGGCGATGTGATCACCGATGCCAGGGACGACTTCGAACAAATGAGCGGCTCAGCCGTGGTTTCGATGTCGATGAATGCCGAAGGTTCCAAAACCTGGGCTCGCATTACCAAAGACAACATCGGTAAGTGCGTTGCTATTGTTCTGGATAATTACGTGTATTCCTATCCCCGGGTTAACACCGAAATCACCGGCGGCTCTTCGCAGATTACCGGAAACTTTACCTCGGCCGAAGCCAAAGACCTGGCCAACGTATTGAAGTCGGGAAAAATGCCGGCTCCTGCCCGCATTGTGCAAGAAGACATAGTAGGTCCTTCGCTGGGTAAAGAAGCTATAAAGTCGGGGTTGATCTCTTTTGCGATTGCTTTCGCAATTGTGCTGATCTACATGATCTTTTTCTACGGAATCATTCCCGGTCTGGTTGCCGACTTCGCCCTTTTGTGCAACATCTTCTTTTTGATGGGTATATTGGCCTCTTTCCAGGCGGTGCTGACACTGCCCGGTATAGCGGGTATTGTGCTGACCCTCGGTATGGCCATCGACGCCAATGTGCTTATAAATGAGCGCATCAAAGAAGAACTGGCGGCGGGTAAAAGCATCAAAAAAGCCCTGCCCGACGGATACAAGAATGCCTTCTCGGCCATCTTCGACTCCAACCTTACCACCTTGCTGACCGGTATAATACTCTTTATACTGGGAACGGGACCCATCAAAGGTTTTGCCACTACTTTGAGCATCGGTATCCTGACCTCGTTCTTTAGTGGAGTCTTTATTACCCGCATCATCTTTGAACGTCTGCTGGCTAAAGAAAAACTAAATAATATCACTTTTACCACCAAGTTATCGAAAAATATTTTAAGGAATCCCCAAGTTAATTTTTTGGGCCTGCGCAAGAAAGGCTACATCGTTGCTGGAATTTTGGTCTTGGCGTGCATTCTGTCGTGGAGCACACGCGGATTGAGTCAGGGTATCGATTTTTCGGGGGGTCGCAATTACGTAGTTCGCTTTGACCAACCCGTTTCAACGCAAGACGTCCGCAACAGCCTTGATGGTATTTTCGAGGATGCCTCGCTCTCGGTAATCACTATCGGCTCCGAAAACCAGGTCAGGGTAAGTACCAACTACAAGATAAATGAAACCTACGATGAACTGGATGCCGAAATCGACAGCATACTATTCACCGGTTTAAAAGATTACCTACCCGAAAATACCGGCTTGGAATCCTTCGTCGAAGACTACATAGTATCTTCGCAAAAAGTCGGGCCTACCGTTGCTTCTGACATTAAGATTTCGGCTATATGGTCGGTAGTGGCTGCTCTGCTGGTAATCGGCTTGTACATCCTGTTGCGTTTCCGCAACGTGGCCTTCAGCGTCGGTGTTGTCGCTTCCTTAGCCTTCGTTACCATATTTGTTATTGGCTTGTATTCTATGCTATACAGCGTGATGCCTTTCTCGTTGGAAATAGATCAAACCTTTATCGCTGCCATCCTGACGGTGATTGGTTATGCCGTTAACGACTCGGTGGTAATCTTCGACCGTATCCGCGAAGCAACGGGCCTTTATCCCAAGCGGCACAAGCGACTCACCATGAACTCGGCTATGAATACCACCTTGTTGCGTACTTTCAGCACCGCGTTTAGTACCGCCCTTGTACTGCTGGCCATCCTTCTTTTTGGAGGAGATACCATCCGCGGTTTTGCCTTTGCCATGCTGATAGGTGTGGTATTCGGAACACTCGGAACGCTCTTTATTGCCTCTCCCGTTGCTTACGATATTCAGCGCAAGAGAGAAAAATTCAGTGATGAAGTCACAGAAGAAGAATAGAGAAAACCCTTCCCTGTCCATTCCAATACCAGCCGTTGATTGAAGCAATCTCTGTAGCCCGCAAAAGCCTCCTCTCCCAGGAAATCGGGCAGCGAAGAATAGACAAGCAAAAAATTGTTTCCGCTCTGAAAGTTGTATTCATAAAAATACAAGCTGTTCAATTCTTCAACGCTCATATCCTGGGTGTGACCCTTTTGTTGAAGGCAATCCTGATTTAAAAAAGAAGCAGCGCTCAAACGAGGCTTAGCCAATGTGTCGATAGGCTGCCAATCGAGATTGTAAAATTCCAGGTCACTGCTGGCGGCCGGCGCCTTGACCGTGTTGACAACAGCCAGTATCCGGCTCCCGTTTTTAAGGGGTAACAACTTTAACTGCACATTGCTCGCAGCCGAGGTCTGCAACATTAAGTAATCTTCGGTGAGTATTTTCAATTCCATCTCTGAGCCTAATAAACCAAGCATTCTCGCTGTTTTGCCGCTGTTAAAGAAATCGACCATATCCAACTTCATGGCAGTGCTCAGCCCCGGCAGCAAATCGGCGGGCATATCTTTGAAACATTCCACTACACTTCGACTCCAAACGCCCGGTAAGGTGAAGCAGGTAATTAACAACAGTAAAACGACTTTTCTCATACCTAAACAACGATTACTTAGAGCCTAAATACAGGCAACACATTCCAATAAAAACGCCCAACAAAATCCAGGCTTTGGCCTTAATGTTTTTGTCTTTAAAGAACAAAGCCCCTACCACAAAAGGAATTAACACCCCTGAACGGCGTATGGGCGAAATCACCGAAATCAATGCTCCCGGCCTGCTCAGGGCGTAAAAGTACAAAAAGTCTGCCAGGCAGAGAAACACGGCTAAACCTACTATGGACCAGCGAAAGTCGAAGGCCTGTTCCTTGCCTCTTTTTCGCCGGTGCATATAGATGAGCAACAGGGGCAACATGATGAATATCTGATAAATGGTGTACCAAACCTGCACAGTCATGCGGTCGAAATTCACCATCATATATTTATCGTAGAGCCCGCTGACCGATCCGATCAACACGGATAAGAACAAACACCAGATCCAGGGATTGCGCCTAAAAGAAATACCTTCTTTTTTGCCCACATAAGAGTACAGAAAAATACTGATGATAGAAACCAGCACCCCCAGCCATTGCCAAAGGTTGAGCCGCTCCCCAAAAACCATAAAAGCACCCATCAGTACAAAAACCGGCTGAGTGGATTTAATGGGAGATACAATGGTTAAAGGTAGATTTTTGATGGCATAATAGGCAGCGGCCCACGAGCTTAAAACGATAAACGATTTAAGTAAAATAAAAAGATGTGTTTTCGCGTCTGCCCGCGGCACAAAAAACAAGGTGTTTTCGAGGCTTTGCGGAGCCCACTCCGAAAGCAGCAACAAAGGCAGAAAAAACAGGGAACAAAAAACCGTGGTCAAAAACAAGACCGGTACAACAGCATTTTCCTTTAACGACAGTTTTTTATATACTTCGTAAACCCCCAACAAGAGGGAAGAAGCAAAAGTAGCCCACAACCACATAAGTCAAAAATCAACCAATTAAATACAAATCCTCACTATATTTCACCTCTGTCAAATACAGGGCCTGTGCCGGCACGGATGTGCCTGCCCTGCAACGGTCGCGGGCCTCGATAATACGGCAAAATCCCTCTTCGTCCATCCTACCCTTGCCTACTTCGAGCAAACTACCCACTATGGCTCGTACCATATTACGCAAAAAACGGTCGGCCTGTATGGTAAAAATCAGCTCACTCCCCCGGCGTTCCCAGCGGGCCTGAGTTACCTTGCAAATAAAGGTTTTGACATCGGTATGCACTTTGCTGAAGCTGGTAAAATCGCTGTATTCCAACAAACGGGCAGCAGCCTTGTTCATAGCCTCCACATCGGGTTCGTAATACAAACGAAGGCTGTAATCTCTCAGGAAAGGATCTTTTTGCAGTGTTATTTTGTACTGATAAGTTCTCGAGATGGCGTCGAAGCGGGCGTGAGCGCCGGGCCGTACCCTTCGGAGGGAACGAACGGCAATATCGGCCGGCAGCATTCGGTCCAGTTTATGAGCCATTGCATCCGGATTTTCGATGGGATGGGCCGTATCGAAATGCGCCGTCATAGCTAAGGCGTGTACACCGGCGTCGGTGCGTCCTGCAGCAATAATATCCAGGTCTTTTTCGAATAAAGTGCGCAGCACAGAGGTCATAACTTCTTGCACGCTAATGGCATTGGGTTGTATCTGCCATCCGTGATAAGCGCTGCCGTCGTAAGAAAAATTCAGAAAAAAACGTTGCATTACCGGGAGAGGAAAAATTTGGCTGCAAAGTTAGTCTTTATTTTTTATTCCAATCGAATTGAGTACTTTTGCGCAAAATGTTAGGCCCCGGGTGAATGAACGAAAAAATCCTGTTTCTGGAACAAGTAGACCCCTCTGTGTTTTGCGGAGTCAACAACAGTCATATCAAACTACTCAAAGATTTATATCCCAAACTACGTATCATTGCCCGCGGAAATGTGATTAAGATCTTAGGCGAAGAGGCCGAAATTGCCCGGTTTGAACAACTAATCAATCACTTGCAGGACTACCTGAACAAATACAACCTGATCAACCAGGATGTCATTACCCAACTCAACCAGGGCAAGCCCCTTTTTGAACCCAAACAGGAAAATCTTATTCTTTACGGTGTCAACGGCAAACCCATCCTGGCCAGAACCATCAATCAGCAAAAGCTGGTTAAAGCTTACGAAAAAAACGACTTGTTGTTTGCCGTGGGGCCGGCCGGCACAGGTAAAACCTATACTGCCATCGCCCTGGCCGTAAGGGCCTTCAAAAACAAAGAAGTACGTAAAATTATCCTGAGCCGTCCGGCGGTCGAAGCCGGTGAAAAACTGGGTTTTCTGCCGGGCGACATGAAAGAAAAGGTAGATCCCTACTTGCAACCGCTTTACGATGCTCTCGAGGATATGATTCCGCCCTTTAAGCTGAGGGAATACATGGAAAACAAGCAGATCCAGATTGCCCCCCTGGCTTTTATGCGCGGTAGAACCCTGAACGATGCCGTCATTATTTTGGACGAAGCTCAAAACACCACCGGTCTGCAAATAAAAATGTTTCTTACCCGCCTGGGCCTGAACGCCAAAATGATAGTCACCGGCGATCTTACCCAGATCGACCTTCCGGCTGCAGCCACATCGGGTTTGGTCGAGTCGCTCAGAGTTTTGAACGGTATCGAAGGCATCGGCAAAGTGGAGTTCGATGTGCGGGACATCGTCAGGCACAAGCTGGTTCAACACATAGTGGAAGCGTACGAAGACTACCATCAGGAACAAAAAAAACTAAAAAACACCCGGACCGACCGGAATAACCCCAACGAATAAACTCTACCTTCTATGAAACAGGCTTTGGTAAAAACAGACTTCAATTTTGACGGACAAATATCTGTTTATCACGGAAAAGTCCGTGACGTATACAATATCAAAGACGAATTGTTGGTTATGGTGGTCAGCGACCGCATATCCGCCTTCGACGTGGTACTGCCCAAAGGAATCCCTTACAAGGGACAGGTGCTCAACCAGATTGCCGCTAAATTTCTGGACGCCACCTCCGATATCGTCAAAAACTGGAAAATAGCCGTGCCCGACCCCATGGTTACTGTAGGTGTCAAATGTGAACCCTACGAAGTGGAAATGGTGATACGGGGCTATCTCACGGGCCATGCCTGGAGAGAATACAAGTCCGGCAAACGCAGCCTGTGTGGCATTCAACTACCCGAGGGCATGAAAGAAAACGAACGTTTTCCCGAACCCATCATCACCCCCACCACCAAAGCCAAAGAGGGGCACGACGAGGATATTTCCAGAGAAGAAATCATAGCCTCCGGCCTGGTCGGCAAAGCGGAATACGAAAAATTGGAAGAATATACCCGGGCTGTTTTTAAACGGGGCACCGAAATGGCCGCCCAAATGGGCCTGATCCTGGTGGACACCAAATACGAATTCGGCAAAAAAGACGGCGAGATCATTCTGATGGACGAAATCCACACCCCGGATTCTTCACGCTATTTTTATGCCGATGGCTACGAAGCAAAGCTGGCAGCCAACCTGCCTCAAAAACAACTTTCCAAGGAGTTTGTCCGCCAATGGCTCATCGAAAACGGTTTCCAGGGTAAAAGCGGGCAGCAGGTTCCCTACATGAGCGACGAATACTGCCGGAGCGTTTCGGAGCGCTATATTGAACTTTACGAAAAAGTGACCGGCGAAAAATTTGTACGTGCCGAAACCGAAGACGTAAAAGCCCGTATCGAGCGCAATGTCACCCAATTTTTGAAACAATATCGTTAATTATGTCCGACCAGCGCTATCAGCTCAGAGGGGTTTCAGCCGGCAAAGAAGACGTACACCGGGCTATTAAGAATATCGACAAGGGCCTTTATCCCAAGGCCTTCTGCAAGATAATTCCCGATATACTGGGCGGCGATCCGGCTTATTGCAACATTATGCATGCCGACGGAGCCGGCACCAAGTCTTCGCTGGCCTACCTCTATTGGAAGGAAACCGGCGATCTTTCCGTTTGGAAAGGCATTGCCCAGGATGCGTTAATAATGAACATAGACGACCTGCTTTGCGTCGGGGCCTGCGATCATATATTGGTTTCTTCTACCATAGGCCGCAACAAGCATTTGATTCCGGGCGAAGTTATTTCGGCCATCATCAACGGCACCGAAGAGTTGTTGGAAGAACTCCGTTCCATGGGTCTGGGCGTCTATTCCACCGGAGGCGAAACAGCCGATGTGGGCGACCTGGTGCGCACCATTATAGTGGACAGTACCGTAAGTTGCCGGATGAAACGAGCCGATGTGATCGACAACGCCAACATCAAAGGAGGAGATGTCATCGTAGGGTTGGCCTCGTTTGGACAGGCTGTTTACGAAAAAAGCTACAACAGCGGCATGGGAAGCAACGGACTCACTTCGGCCAGACACGATGTGTTTGCTCATTATCTGGCTCAACAATATCCCGAAAGCTACGACCCCAATACACCCGAAAAATTAATTTACTCCGGACAGCTCAGACTGACAGAACCTGTTCCCGGCACGGGAATGACTGCCGGACAACTGGTGCTTTCCCCCACCCGGACCTATGCCCCCGTTATCAAGGCAGTACTGAACGAGCTTAGACCCCGGATCCACGGTATGGTGCATTGTACAGGAGGTGCTCAAACCAAAGTGTTGCATTTTGTCGAAAATAAAAGGGTGGTCAAAGACAAGCTTTTCCCCTTACCGCCTCTATTCAAACTGATACAGGAACAATCGGGCAGCGATTGGAAAGAAATGTACCAAGTCTTCAACATGGGGCACCGTATGGAAATCTATCTCGATCCTTCGGATGCCGAACGAGTTATAGAAATAGCCGCCGGCTACGGCGTCGAAGCTCAAATAATAGGGCGAATTGAAGAAGCTCGGGCCAATCAATTGATAATCGAAAGTGAATTCGGCCGTTTCGAATATTATTAGCCGGAATTTGTAACGAAAACAGCCTTTAGCACATCTATGGGCTGGCACCCGCACAACTTTTTCTTTTTTTCTTTTAAGCAAATAAATGACCGAACATTCCTTACTGGACAGACTCGACTGGCTACAAAGCCGTTTTGAGGAAGTATCCACCCTGATTGCCTCTCCCGACGCGGTTTCGGATATGAAACGCTACGTCAGGCTCAACAAAGAATACAGGGATCTGGAACAAATTGTCCTGGCTCGCCGGGAATACCTGCAACTCATCAACAACATAAACGAAGCCAAAGCCCTGCTCGAGCACGAAAGCGATGCCGAATTGCGCGAGATGGCCCGCGAGGAGCTGAATAAAGAAACAGCCAGACAGCCTCAACTCGAGGAAAAGATAAAACTCATGCTGATTCCCGCCGATCCTCAGGACAGTAAAAACGCCATAGTCGAAATCCGCGGAGGTACCGGCGGTGACGAAGCTGCCATCTTTGCCGGCGATTTATTCAGGATGTACAGCAAATATTGTGAATCCAAAAATTGGAAAGTCGAGGTAACCAACTCCAACCCGGGCACTTCGGGAGGCTACAAGGAAATCATTTTCACCGTCAGTGGTGAGCAGGTCTACGGAACGTTGAAATACGAATCGGGGGTACATCGCGTACAAAGAGTGCCCCTGACCGAAACCCAGGGCAGAGTGCACACTTCGGCAGCCACGGTGGCTGTGTTGCCCGAAGCCGAAGAATTCGATGTGGAACTGAATGAATCCGACATTAAGGTGGATACCTTTTGTTCTTCCGGACCCGGCGGGCAGTCTGTCAACACTACTTATTCGGCCGTCCGCCTGCTGCATATTCCCACCGGTGTCGTGGTACAATGCCAGGACGAACGTTCGCAACTGAAAAACAAAGCCAAAGCCATGAACGAATTGCGCTCGCGCCTTTACGACATGGAATACCAAAAATACCTGGAAGAGATCTCTTCGAAACGTAAAACAATGGTTTCCACCGGAGACCGTTCAGCTAAAATCCGCACCTACAATTACCCTCAAGCCCGTATTACCGATCACAGGATCAATCTTACAATGTATAACCTGAGTGCCGTACTCAATGGTGAGTTGCAGGAGATTATCGATCAGCTAATCATTGCCGAAAACGCCGAACGCCTCAAAGCCGGAGGTTATTGATACCCATATATCATGAACAAACAAGAAATTATTTCCCAAATCAAGACCAAGGCCACTTTTTTGTGTATCGGCCTCGATCCCGACATACAAAAAATACCCTCACATCTTCTGAAGGGGAAAGAGCCTTTATTCGCTTTCAACAAAGCCATTATCGACGCTACTCACGACCTTTGTGTTGCCTACAAGCCCAATCTTGCTTTTTACGAGAGCTGTGGTCTTGAGGGTTGGAAAGCTTTCGAAAAAACGGTCCGTTACATCCGGGAAAAAGATCCCTCGCAATTCATAATTGCCGATGCCAAAAGAGGAGATATAGGGAATACTGCCGAAATGTACGCCCGCAGCTTTTACGAAAGCCTGCCCATAGACGCCGTCACCCTGGCTCCTTACATGGGTAAGGACAGTGTTCAGCCTTTTTTGTCCTATCCCGGCAAGTGGGCAATCCTGCTGGCCTTGACTTCCAATCGGGGTTCGGCCGACTTCCAGATGCTGGAAGACGCACAGGGGGAACGCCTGTTCGAAAAAGTGCTTCGCCGCTCTTCCGACTGGGGCGACGAATCTTCGATGATGTACGTGGTTGGAGCCACTCAAGGCAGTCTACTTCAGGATGTAAGAAAACTGGTTCCCCGTCATTTCTTGCTGGTTCCGGGCGTAGGAACTCAGGGAGGCAGCCTGAAAGAAGTGGCACGCTATGCGATGAACGACGACTGCGGCTTGTTGGTAAACGTCTCGCGACAAATACTTTATGCTTCAAAAGACGAAGAATTTGCTCAGGCAGCCCGCCAAGAAGCCATGAAGCTTCAGCAAGAAATGCAAACTCACCTGAAGGCTTTATGGGGATGAAACAAAAAATAATAAACGATCCTGTTTTCGGGTTCATCAATCTACCCACAGGTTTTCTCTACCAGGTGTACCAGCATCCTTACCTCTACCGTTTGAGCAGGATACAACAACTGGGCTTGTCGTTCCTGGTGTACCCGGGAGCCAGGCATTGCCGTTTTCAACACATCACCGGAGCCCTGCATTTGGCAAGCGAAGCCATACGCCAATTGCGCCTCAAAGGCAATGAGATCACCGAGGCCGAAGCAGAAGGCACCGTGGCTGCCATTATGTTGCACGACATCGGGCACGGGCCTTTTTCCCATGTACTGGAACCGGTTTTGTTCAACGGGCTTTCGCACGAAAAAATTTCTCTCTTGCTGATGGAGCGTATGAACAAAGAGTTCAACGGGAAACTCGATATGGCCATCGCCATCTTCAAAGGCAGCTATCCCAAAAAATTTTTACATCAGCTTATTTCCAGTCAATTGGATGTAGACCGCTTGGATTATTTAAGGCGGGACAGTTTTTTTACCGGAGTAGTCGAGGGCAATATCGGCTCTTCGCGCATCATAAAAATGCTGGCCGTGTGTGAAGATAGGTTGGTGGT
>LSQX01162689.1_pt1 | contig 14591 bp, 13 predicted proteins | sample 654561 | NCBI WGS metagenome assembly LSQX01 (sample SAMN04489861, study PRJNA283612) | anaerobic digester metagenome | isolation source: 4 biogas reactors fed with cattle manure at either 37C or 55C with and... | place: Denmark: Kongens Lyngby | collected 2014
TACTATAGCACCAAACACAAGACTCACTAAAATTAAAACTGCCATAATAATTCCGGCCGTCAGTGCCTTCTTATAATCACCTGAGACAGCATTGTCCACAAGTTTTTGCGATGCCAGTGCAGATGCTACACTAGCCAATGGAGTTAATGCCTCTAAAACAAGCACTAATATCAATGGAAAAATGAACAGTTTTAAATCTTTAATAGACCATCTTAATACACTCATATATTTTTTAATTGATTTTATCATAATTACTCTATCCCGAAATAATTTTTATTAACAAAAGAGATAAAGGCTGTAAGCCGCAAACAAAGCAACTATCAGCCTTATAATACAATAATCGGTATTTTTGAACACCTCAGTTAGATGATCCTTCTAAAAGACTATCAAGAAAACCTTGATCCATCAATGGATTGCCACGCAATCCCTCAAGAGATGCATCTACACCTGAACTGCCAGCTCTGTTCTCTGTCATTTGTAATCTCAAGTCAGACAGTTGAGGTCTAGTCCATTCTTTTTTCATAATACTACACTTACCTTTCACTTTACTAAACCCTTGAAGGTTTTCATCATAATTATAATGTTGCCTAATGATGAAAGTTTAGTATGCATGAATTTAATTCGATGGATCACAGATTATATCATCAAAAAAATCCTTACAATTACCCTTACCTTTTCCATTTCCACGTCCAAGTCCACGTCCAGGTTTTGGTCCAGGTCCACGTCCGAAACCATTTCCAGGCTTCATTTCAGTCATATGCAACTTTAAGTCGGTTAATAGTGGTTTTGTCCATTCTCTCTTCATTTTGGATGCACTCCCCTTTTCCTAAGATATATTATATACTTTTTATAAAGTATGCAAAAATAAAACATGACAGAAGAAGTCGCAAGTCTTGATCGTTGATTTTACCAGATACTAGTTCATTTACTTCAATAAGTTCTTCCATTACTTTCTCATTATATACGTATTTTTGCAATTTGTCAATTGCTAAAATATCAATAAACTCATTTCGGATATCACCCCAGAATGGCGAAAGCCTTTGCATCCAATCCGCACTCTGTATGCCCTTTTCCTTCATATTAAGTCTTACTTTATCCGGTATAATTCCCTTCATAGACCTTCGTATCAAAACTCGCTCTTGTCCATTATAGACAAACTGATTGCCAGGTATTTTGAAGCAAAAGTCAATAACTCTTTTATCCCTGGTAGGATCTCTTTTTACAATTCCATGATAAAGTGAAAGCTTTGTTTCAATTGCCCCCAAGTGTGTGAGAACATAAGGTCTTAAGTTCAGTTTGCGTATATCATTGAGTGAGCATTTGCGATTGTGTTTATTTCTATAACCAGCTCTTCGCAATCTTTTACTTGTTTCATACTCTGATGCTAAAGACATACTAATGATTGAAAGCGTGTTTTCAACCATGTCACCTTTCTTTGACATATTTATATGGTCTGATAAAAACTGTTTAATAAAATGCTTTGCACACTTTTTCCCACTTACTCTATGCAATCTGCTGAATCCTTTAATTTCTCTGTACAAAGAAATTATTCTACCGCTTTTAAACAATGTAAAAGCCTGTGTATAAAAATCCCCAAATGAAATTGTACTGTTTCCATACTGTCCATCCAACAATACATTGCACCCATTTTTTGAAGCTAACTCAGCAATATCGTCAAGCCAAAAAAGGTTTTGAACAATCTTATAGGGTTGCTCAAAAATCCCCAGAAACTTATCAATGTCTTTCAAGGAATGTTTTCCTTCCGAACGGCTGTAATTCAGTTCAATATTGGAATATTGCTCCTTAATTGCTTCGATGTAAGAACTTTCATCTGCTATATAACCCGTTGATAAAAAATCTTTATAGCCATCCATAGGAAGGGCTGTAAAAGCCTTCAGATTCTCTCCCCTTTTGTTCAGTATCCCCGCTACAACACATGCTACTGCACCGGAATCCAAACCACCACTGAGCATCACTCCTATTGGTTTATTGCTTCGTGTGCGACATCTGACTGCTTCAAAAAACACATCCCTGAAAGCATCATCATAATCATCATCCGATTTGAACCTAATTTCAGGCAAATTGAATGGATCCCAGTATTTATGTTTCCTAATTCCAGCCCTATCCACAATTAATGCATGCGCAGGTGCTAATTGCATAATGTTTTCATATATAGTGTGATTCTCATCTAGTTCATGTAAAACAGTAGGTATTGATAGGAAGTCGGCTATCCATAATTCATTAAGCTTGTTGACAAAACCATTAACAGCGAACAATGGTTTCATTAGTGTGGAAAAAGCGAAAACGCCTTCATTGTAGGCATAATAGAATGTTCTTTTACCTACATGATCTCTGGCACAAAACAATTGTCTCTTTTCTAAATCTGCAATAACAAAAGCATAATCACCTATAAGGTGTACAGGACATTTCTCCCCCCACTTTTTATAAGACATTAGTATCAACTGACTATCAGTAATACTATATCTCTCGCTCAAGGGAATCCCAAATACTTTAAAGAGCTCTTCACGATTATCTATAATTGCATCTGCTGTAATCGACAATCCAGAATTATAATCGTACATAGGTAATTTCTCATTCATTGATTCCGGTGTAATTATCTGATGGTTGCATCCCATAAAAAATTCATTATAATACCATACATCAGCATAATCCAAATTGTGTATTGACATCTTTTTCATCATTAAAGATCCTGAATCTACTGATGCCGGTTTTCCATCACGATTGAAAAAACCACAAATGGAACTCATTTCTACACCTTATCAGAGTCTATAATACTTATAAGATCCTCTTTAATTAGATCATTTATAAAATCAAGCACATGCTCCTGACATGTATTTTCATCAACATCATACTCCTTAAGCAACAAAGAAACAACTTCTCTTACAGTTCGAGGCTTCTCAATTAATTCCCATACGCGTGATCCCACAGGATCCATTCCATAATATTTTCCATTTTCAACATGCATCATGCCAACTTCCCCATCCAAATCCACTGTCGGCAGATCATCTTTCCTTACCACTTCAGAATCTAGTGATACTTTGTTTTTCTTGTTACTCATAATATCCATCACCTTTCAATAATACTTTAAAATATTAAAAATGCATTTATTATTCACATAATTATGTAAATAAGCATTCGACAAAAAAATTGCTCAAGCGTTTTAGGTATTGCTTAGTTCTTTTCGCAAAAGCTCAATCTGTTCACTGGTTGTAAATTTATTCTCTGGTCTGTATAAACGAAAAACCTGTATACTTTTTGATATGCCAGCACACAAACGAAAGTGTTCTTTTCCCATATTCGTAAAAGGCATCAATTTAGTTTTGAATGTTTGATTAATAATAACAGTTAACTTATCCAAACCCTTAAGCCTTGTTACACTAACTGTATCTTTATCTGTTATATTAAGTTCACATATGGTAGCTAGCTTTATAGATTTGTTTACAAAGCTGTCAGACACCGGCAAAATATACTTATTCAAATCAACTTCTACTCTCGTCAGTGTACTTGTATCTACTCCAGCTCTTTGAGCAGTATCTTCGCATAACTTCTGCTGAGGGAATCCAGGTTGTATCCAAACTGAACCATCGTCATGCAAAGCCAATGGAGAAAGGTCATCGGCCAAAAAAGCTGCTCCTCCATTTAATAAAGCATTGGAAAGAGTAGATTTGCCAGCCCCTGAAGTTCCAGTAATTATTATACCTTTGCCATCAACAACAAGGGCGCTTCCGTGTATAGGAAGAATTCCTCTTTGCAACAACAGCAAACAAAAAGCAGTTGCAAGCAGAAATACTTTTACTGAGGCAGTCGGTACATCCTTGAAAGATTCAATTGTTATTTTATTTCCGTTTACTACATAAAACTTGGCAATATCTTTCACCATAAACAAGAATTCATTTTTAGAAGCCTGAAAAGTATCATTCCTTTTAAAAGAGTCATTTAAGCATTCCGGAACCTTTCCTGTATTTATTTCTACATCAATTGGACCATCTGCGGGCATCAGTTCGCTTAATTCAATGTCTGATATGATGTTAAGTCCGAATATTTTGTATTTATACATATCCCTTTTACTCCTTTCTAATGACATGCATATTTAGCAACTTCTTTAAATCGCTCTTTAACATCGGCTCCAGTAACTATCAACTCTCCACATCTTAGCCATGCATGTGCTACAAGCTTATTTGATTCTTCCCTTGCAATACCAAGATATAATGTGCTGGATATACCAAGAACCTTAAGTATCAGTTGTGCCGTCAATGCCTGTACAAGACACTTGCTCTCCCATGGTGTGAAATCACTCATCTTATTTACACACCACCCTACTTTGTATGCTCTCGAAAGCTCTTTACGACTTGCTTCATAGGAAGTCTCCGACATTTTCTCTCCTATCATGGATGCCAGATATTTAAATGGAACTATCAGTATTGCCAATCGTATTATTCCCATAAGAAAAAAAACTATAACAAGCACAATTTTAATTTTCCATGACAGTTTCATATATTTATTTATACGTCTTTTCCACTTCAATATTTTCATTTTCATGTCACCTTAAATTTAATGACTTAAGCAACTTACTGCGTTTATGGGATGTATTTGTAGTTTGTATAAAATAGGTAAGTCTATTTGCTACTCTAAAATTCCCGCTTATCAAGTCGGAAATCAAGTAATAAATAACAGCTATTGGTATTAAAAATGGCAATTTTCTGATATACTTGTATTTCTCTCCTGCTTTAGGAAACAACATTGAAAAGTATTTAAAAATATTGCCTGGTGATAAACTTATATCATCTTTATTTTTTTTGAGAAGAACTCGGCTTTCTGTTCTTGAAACCGTTCTGTTTCCATGATTACCGCTCTCCAAAATATCCTTTAAAAGTTCTGTTGAATTCTCTTCGTGTGTTTTATTTAATACCTCTGTTTTGATAACATCTATCAATTCTAAATCTAAAAACTTATTACATATTACAAGCAAAGTACTGACAAAATCATCAATACCTAAATCTATAATAGTATTTCTTACAAGCTTCCAGTCTATATCTGATTTTCTTTTCTCAACTAACAGCACAAGGTCACAAACAGGTCTAAGTCCAAACCCGGAAGAAAGCATATGATTTGCCATATGCAAACATACATATACTGTCTGAAGGTTTATATTTAGTGTCCTTGCTTTGACATTACCAAAATCAATATATTCCAAGTTGCTCCATACCTGTTCATTGATTCTGGTCACATCCTTTTTATAATTCTCGGTATTTACAAGTTCCCAGTGTAACTCAACATTTAGCTGTTCAGGATGCGTTAAGCATATGTGCTTTGAATCCGAGTCATCTACCTCATATCCCATTGCTATTAATATGCTTATTGTCCTATCAATATCGGTTTTTCTAACAAACAAATCAATATCACCCATACTCCTCATATCAGGATTTGGATAATAGTATCTTAAAGCCAATCCTTTTAATATAACAACATCTATTTTGTTTTTTTGCAGTTCATCAATAACTTTTATTGAACTAGCCAGACATCTTTTTTGACGAAGGCCTGATATGAAAGTTCTACTTTTCCACGCTTGAAAAGTATCTTGAAGGTCTTTAGATTTAGACATATTACTTTTTAACAACATAGGATATATAAGCTGGTACACATCATGAGCTATTGCTTCCTGGAAAATACCATCCAATTCCTTATCGCAATAATTAATATTATCAATGCTATTGTTCCTTATTGCACTTGATAAAAGCTTAATAAGCTCTTTGTGAATTTGTTTCATGCAATTTTACCTCCATTGCACCAGCTTATTTATAAGCAAAACTATACTATTATTTTAAAGCGTACATAAAATAATAACTATAGACCTATAGTCCTAAATATTAGTCACCCATTAGTCCTAATGAACGTCCACCGTCAACAATAATATTTTGACCTGTTATAAAATCAGCTTCGCTTGAAGCAATAAATGCTACTGCATTTGCTATATCCTCAAGAGTTCCGACAGTTCGCAAGCAATTTGTACTAACTAAATATTTCAACGTATCTTCGCTAAATTCACCTCTCTGGATAAATCCAGGTGAAACACAATTTACATTGATTCCATACCTACCCAGTTCTAATGCCAAGGATGCAGTATATCCAATAATACCAGCTTTTGCAGCCGCATAATCCGTAAATTTACTTTTTCCTCTGTTGGCTATTACAGATGAAATATTAACAATTTTCCCTGATTTGTTTAGAACCATCTGTTGTGCAACCACCTTCGAACATAACATACTTCCAAGCAAATTACTATTAATCACTTCATCTATTACATCAACATCCTGCTCATGCAAATACATCGCTTTATTTCTTGAGCTACCGCCAGCACAATTTACTAAAATATCTATCTTTTCATGCTTGGACAAAACACTTTTTACTGCACTATCAATAGAGTCTATATCCATAACATTCATCACTAACGTATACGCTTTAGCCCCTTTTTCTGCAATTTCCAACACTACTTTTTCAGCATTAACTTCGTTTCGTCCAGCAACAAATACAATTGCCCCCTCAAAAGCTAACCTTAAACAAATAGCTCTACCAATTGCTCCTGATCCTCCTGTTACAATAGCAACCTTATCTTGAAATCTTTTATTTTGTTCACAGACATTTAAAACATAGTGTTTTGTTGCAGTATATTTAAGTACATGGTTTGGTTTAAGAACTTTTTTCAATCTCTCTTTAATACCAACAGGAATTATTTTTTTCATTTTTTCACCCCCCCACTTCATACTTTAATTAATTCAAAAATGCATAATTTCACAATTGAAACTATTATATATTTACAGTCTTTATACTATATTGGTAAAAACTCTACATAACATAATAAAGTCCGAACTTCTGCGAATTTAATTACTATTTTATAATTTTTTTAATAGCATTTTTCATAGAATCAGGCATATATGATGCCACTGTACTTTTTAACGTAACAGGCTTAAATCCTTTTAATAGGTTTTCGATCTGACAAACATCAATATCTTTATCTGTGTATGCCTCTAATACTATTGGCTCATCAGTATCTTCAACTAGTAATTGAGGTAAGCATTTGTCAAATTCAACTTTATTACTAGAAGTTAAGTATTTAAAACCTCTACATTTTACCCATTCTTTTACACTTGTTGTATGTTCCGCCGCAATATGTTGATCAAGCGTAGGAACATTAGTTGTATTCGGATAATTGTGAAATATTGCTCCCCCATAATTGTTACAGACAAGTATTCTTATATTGTTTCCAACATATCTGTTCCAAAGAGCATTCATTTCATAGAAAAAACTAAGATCTCCAATTATAAGAAAACTAAGTTTACCACTAACATGAGCTTGTCCTATAAATGATGACATAGAACCATCGATACCGTTTGTACCTCTATTGCAATATACTGAGATGCTACTATTTATAGGAAAGTAATTTGCAATTCTAATACTATTACTATTCCCTATATGCAATAAGCTGTTGTCAGGTATATCTTTTATTAATTGCTGTATAGCATATACAGATGAATATTCAACATCACAATTTAAAGTTCCTCCATTAACAGTCAACTTCTGATACTCGTTATTCCATGCATCAAAATAAGAATGAGAACTAATATTATCTTTTTTGAAAGCAGCAAAAGTTTTAAAGAACATTATAGGAGAACACTCTATTATGTCTGGAAGACACTTAAAAGGATCGGATACTCTACCTTCTTTGGACACATGCCAGTGCTTAAATTTATCCGATAAACGGCTAAATTTAAGCTTAACTTCTGTAACAGTGTTTGCATTCATCGTAATTATAATATCAGGGCATAATCTATCTATCTCCTCATTATTAAGAAAGCGCATCAATGCAAATGTTTCTATTCTGTTTTCACAATAAAGATTGGATAAGTGATCCACTGAAATTACACAGTTATATTTTTTGCAAAAATCATTTATGTACTCAACTTCATTAAGCTTCAAAGGCGACATCTGCCCATAAATAATAAGAATTTTTGAGGTAGCCAATACGTTAGCTTTTTCTTCCCAACGAGATGTATCATCTTCAAGCGTTAAACGATCAATTTTGTGAATTTCAGGTAGAATCTCTTGTTTAAATTTAACAATCCCCTGATAAATAGGATAATCATTTTCAATAACAAAATTTATATGTACTGGTCCGTTTTCACGATGTTGAAGTTCAAGCATAGCTTCGTTAGCTAAGCGGGCACAATACCAAAAATCTTTTTCGTCACGTACATGTGGTAGAGTAACAACCTTCTTACAAATATCCCTAAACTGATTTATCTGAGGTATCATCTGTTCTTCTTGTTGAAATAAATAATAAGGATTTCTGTCGGCAGTTATAATCAATAGCGGCAATTGCTGAAATAACGCTTCATTAGCAGCAGAAACATAATTGCAACTTGCTGTACCTGAGGTACAGCAGATAGCAACAGGTGTCCTCAATTCTTGAATTAATCCAATTGCAAAAAAAGACGCTGTTCTTTCATCAACAACTGAATAACATTTGAAGAATACATCCTGTTCAATTGAATGAACTAGTGGTGTATGTCTTGCACCAGGCGAAATAACAATATGATCAATATTATACTGTTTAAGCATGGCAACAATAATTTGTACATTTTTTAAACTAGAATACATAATCTCCCTCCATATCATTTATGTTTAAAAACTTTATAAAAAACACTTTGCACCATCTTTTTTTCGTAGTCATTAAATCCGGCAAACCACATGGCGGCTAAATAAACAATTGAATACAAAAAGACTACGATCAACAACTCTTTCCATCCGGATATTGTTAACATGTTCATTAAAATTACCCCAACGACAATACTTGGAACAGCCGCAGGAATTAATTTCAAAACACTTTTCCAAAAACAACCTATTCTCAAACCTATTCTCGTATGATAATAGTAATTCATAAAAGCACCATTCCCAAGTAATATCGCTATAGCAGTACCCAACGAAGCCCCTATAGCTCCATATTTAATAATAAGCGGTATACTCAAAGCAATATTTCCAATAGCAATAAATGCATAAACAATAGCCCTTACTTGATGCTTATTTTTTGCTCTCTGGATTTCAATTCCAATAGTCTGAATTAGAGGAATGGTTCCAGGAATCATAATCAATAATGCACACCAGTAAGAATCCTCATAGCCTTCTCCAACCCAAAGATTTATGAATACTTGTCCAAATACAGAAAAGCCTGAAAGTATAAGGAAAAGAATAATAAACTGAATTCGTCCAACCCTCGTTAATAGTTCTGTAAGAACTATATTTCCTTCTTTTTCAGGCATCTCCACTACAATCTTGTTCACACTCGGAACAAAAACATTGGAAATAGCCGTTGAAAACTGATTGTACATCGCACGAACATTATTACCTACGCTATATATGGCAATATAAACTGTACCAGCCAACCTACCTAATAAAGCCTTATCAAGATTCCAGTTTATCTGATCTATAATCTGAGTTATAAATATAAAAAATGTAAATCCCCACATTTCTCTAAGCAGTGATAATTTGAAGCCTTTAAACAAAAATTTTACACGCAACTTAACAATACAATACCAGCCATTAATAATAAGCTTGAGCATAGTTAGCAATAAACTTACTGTAACCAATGCAACAGACCCATATCCTAATAAAAGGAGTGGCAGGCAAATAAATGGATTAAGCAAGTATTGCAGTGTAATCAAAAGTTTTTGCACAAGAAATTTTTCATGTGCAGTTGTTTGGCAATCAAACACACTTGCGGGAAATGATATTGACATATTGATAACCATAATCCACAACAAAACAGTTGCCTTTGAGTATTCTTCTGCTGTAAGACCGCTTCCAAAAAGTGCTTCAATGTTAAAAACCATAACACTTCCGCAAAGCAAACACACTACCGCCATAATACAAAAAATCGTCATGAACATACCATTTAGCCTTGCTATTTCTGTAGCATAATCCGCAGTATCCATTCGAGTTTTCGTTAAATCATAGAATGTAGTATCTAGTCTGGATATATTTTTATTATGTTCTTCAGTCGTATTAGTGTTTACTTTGTAACGTGAATAAAATCTAATATATGCAGATGTAAAACCCAAACTTAGTAAACTTAAATATGCCACTACCGAATTTACCAGCTGATAAAGACCATATTCACTCTGACCTAAAATCCGAAGCATTACCGGTGTATATATAAGCCCTGTTAATATCTGTATTGCTTGCGAAAAATAAGAAAGTATAACTCCCCATTTACGTTGGTTTATTGCCATATGTTCGCCTCTTTATGTTACCTTTCTGTTCTAACTTCAATGCATTTTTTAGAAATTCATTTGACTTTTTTCTTTCAAATTTCAATATTGAATCAACATGCTTAAAGTTACATTTCTGATAGTCTTTTGAAAGATCATCAATGCTATAAACAACACGCTCCTGAAATTTAAATGTTTTTAATAAAGTATCAATTCTGGCAGACATCTTTCCATAACCTTTTTCTATAGGCCTGTCAAAAACAACAAATGGCACTGAAAATAGTATTGAAAAAATAGTTCCATGAAAAGAATCCGTACATACCATTGCACTATTGGCAATTAAACTTACAAAACCTGCCGGACCAAACGCTTCTCTTCCTCCACTGTTTTCTTTTAGTATATCAACAATCTCGCATCCATCTTTTATTGCAATATTTTCTATATACTCATCGTATTCAGAAGTTAAAACTCCAAGAAAATACTTGAATATGTACTTCTTTGCCGGTTTATGTTTGCTTTTTCTTGCAACCTCAAGCCATTCCTCTTTTGTTAAAAGCATAGTAGGATCTATTAATACCGGTACATCCCTACCTGTATATTCCTTAATTATATCTGCTGCACTCTGTTCTCTTACCGATATATGAGGTATCCCATTAAAATACTCGATATACTCCTTTATGCAATTTTCCGGAAGTTTTGAAACTCCAATACTAGCTGCATAAGCGATTCTCTGCTCAGGCCTTGCAAACGTCAAAAAATCAAGCTTGGACGTAAAGTGAAATGTTGGGTTCCAAATCTGATCACTACCTGCTATAAAATAATCATAATCTTTTACTAACTTTTGAGTATCAACTGAATCAGCAAGGTGATATTTACTCCACTTTATCTGCAAATCAAAATAACGGAACAAATAATCCGAATGCTTTATTACTGTTTTTATAATCACTTTTATGTATCGCATAATACTGGTCTCATATCTATTACGCTGAAGCGTTTCACAACTAATATTCAGTTTCTCTAATGCTGTTTGCAATGCATAATTTTGTAATCTATTCCCATAGTTATTGCTAACTATTGTTACTATTCCACATACCATAACTGTACCTCACTTATTTTTCAAATCAATTGTTCCTTCCTTTTCCAGATGACCTTCCTATGTTTATTTATGAACCCTATGCTTTAATTGTACTAATACATATACTAAACGAGGACAAATTTTTAATCCGATATATTTTAATTTATTCTTGTTATCTAAGTAATCTATATATGGTTTAACCATATCCAATTTCTCTGATATTGATTTCTTTATGAATTCATTGTTCATGAATTCTCCTAAAATCAAATAATTTATACATGTGGTAGCATATATCGCTTTAGTCCGCTTAGTAAACTTTTGTGCATCATTGTTATTTATCAGTAATAACTTTTCTGCTGCAAAAAGCTTAGTTTTTTCACGTATAGGTGATCTACTGCAAACAGTACTGTCTTCATGATGCATATAAACATATAACGGCTTGCGTATGTAAACAATCTTCTTTATTTTATTTATGTATTGACAACAAAATAATAAATCCTCCCATATTTTTATCCTTTCATCAAACAAAAGGTTTATTTCCCTAATCCTCTTTGCACTAAAAATTTTGTTCCATAAGTACCCTAAATACTTATCTTTATCATATATAAGATCTAACGCTTCCGAGCAATTAAATATATTTCTTATTCTATCATCTTTTGTGTTGTAATCCAATTGATTATTTATTTCCGTATAATAATCTACAATCGCCATATCTACAGAACTTTCAATTACACCATTATACAACTCCCAAACATATGTGCTCATTACCCAGTCATCAGAATCCACAAAAACAATATAATCACCTCTTGAAATATGAATTCCAATATTTCTTGCATAACTTACACCTTTATTCATTTGATGAACAACCCTAATACGGTTATCTCTTATTGCATAACTATCGCATATTTCGCCACTACCATCAGATGATCCATCGTTTATTGTAATTACTTCTATATTTGTATATATTTGTTCAATAACGCTCTTTATACATCTATCCAGATACTTTTCAGCATTGTATACTGGAATAATAATGCTGATCAATGGTTTCAATCACTTCACCCCATATCTTTATTTCTAATAAACAAATCTATCGGTTTTACTTAATGTTGTATGTTTCCTTTAAGTAAGAATACAAAACCTTCGCCTGTTTTTCCCATGTATAATTCTTTTCAACGAATTCCTTTTCTTGTTGCTCATACGATAATAATTCATCCAATGAATCAACTGCTCTTGACATGCCTTCTGCAATACTCTCCGTAGTATCACCTGTAAAAATTGCAAACGGCTGACCGTCTAAAACATTTCTATGGGCAGGAATATCAGTGCATACAATTGGTTTTCCCACTGCCATATACTCAAATATTTTTATAGGACTTGATACATTCCATTCAACTCTATTTGGCAAGGGACAGACACAAATATCTGCTTGCACAATATAATTCAGAATCTCATTGTACTGTACATAGCCTGTAATAACCACTTTATCTAACAAACCATCGTTCTTCGTTCTTTCTCTTAATTCATTTAAATATGAACCTTCGCCTACAATCAATAGCCTAATATTATTTTTATTGCTTTTACCCAGAAGTATTTTAAAAGCATCATATAGCAACCCAATGCCCCTTGTTTCAGTGATAGTTCCATGATAAAAAAATGTTATAACTTCTTTATTTGTTTTCTGCATCCCTGATAAATTAAAGTTCTCCAATGACACCGCCGAACTCCAATAACAATATGTCTTTGGAGAAAAGCCATATAATCTTTTCATTTCATCCTTCATATATTCAGTAATAAGTGAATACGAATCAGGTATACCACCAAAAACTTTAATTAAGAACTCCCATGATAAATAATTATCAATTCTCTCTTTAATACTACCTTTTAAAACAACAGGCAACGTTCTCATATCTAAATGAATTCTAATTCCCTTTAATACCTTTAATACCCAGCAAATATAGAGAGAATCAGAACTAGTTATTACCAAGTCCCCTTTTTTTCCTACTTTCAATAAATATAGCATGATTTTTAAATTTAAAATTATCCTAAATATTAAAGGCTTATTTATCGATTTAAAATAAACAGGATAAAAATCTTTTTCTGGGTATTCATATTTACAATCCAAAAATGATGTTAATAGTTTAATATTAAGCCCAAGCTTATTAAGTTCATAGGTAATCTCAATATATGTTGATTTATCAATCCTTTTATCAAATCTGTCAGGCACCAGAAAATACGCTGTCATTATTTACAAACCCCTCCTCCTTTGAACTTCTAAAGCATATAATTGTAAATATAATAAGTATATACATAACTTGATATGTAGAAAATATTGATTGATAGACAAATGTAGACAAAATAATTATTATAGAATTTATTGCAATTAATTTATCAACTGTTGTATTCTTGATTTTAATCAAACCTATCAAAAGAATTAACAAAAAAATAATTATGATAGCAGTACCTAGAATTCCCGTTTCAATCAAGCTTATAAAAAGCTGTGGTCTTGTTCCACCAAATAAGTTTTTGTCATAATACATGTCCAAAATATATCCCCTTGCTCCTGAAGTACCTCCTAAATAAGCAGCCCCAAGCCCATATCCAAAAAGGAAATTGCTACCACTAATAAATTCCATAGCATACAAAACTTTTGCAAGTCTTCCCATATCACCTGACCAATCAGTTGCAAACAGATAATTATTAATATATTCTGCAGAAAATATTTCAAAGAATGTTTTTCCATAGGTATACTCGTATAAGCTAGACCAACCTGCAAGACCAATAATGGTAAAAATCACTAGCATTATGAATACATGCATCTTAAGCTTTTTTGCTAATAACAAGGTAGTAAAAAGCATGATCGGAAATAATATTACTGTAATTTTTGTTTCATTAAGTGCAGTAGGAATCAATAAAAAGAAATACATTCCCACTATTCTTCTATTATTTACCAGTCTAATGCCTAACTCTGAAAAAAACACTATTAGAATAATAAGGGTTAAGGTACCGCTAGCACCATGCCCAAACAACCCAGTAACACCATCTCCATGAGCTTGAAACACAAACCACTGCACAATAGACACAGGTATACATAAGGCAAGAATGACTTTTAATATAGGAAAAATATACCTATAATATTCTCTGTTATTATAAGGGATCATAATAATCAGTAACAATAAATATTTTAACTCCCTTAACTGAAGTACCATCATAGACAATCCGCTATAATAAAAACC
>LSQX01372766.1_pt2 | contig 14589 bp, 14 predicted proteins | sample 654561 | NCBI WGS metagenome assembly LSQX01 (sample SAMN04489861, study PRJNA283612) | anaerobic digester metagenome | isolation source: 4 biogas reactors fed with cattle manure at either 37C or 55C with and... | place: Denmark: Kongens Lyngby | collected 2014
ATTTTTTAATTAATAACTTACAGCAAATAACGACAAATTACAGTGTAAAAAGTGGTTGGAAAGCTGAATAAACAAATGACGTCAATTTATGGAAGTTGAAAAAAAGAAATTTGAGTTAGAGAAAAAAGACAACGAAATTATTTATTCTAAAGCAATTAAAGCGGGGAGAAGAATTTATTATTTAGATGTTAAAAGAAGCCGCAATGATGATTTATATCTGGCGATAACTGAAAGCAAAAAGAAAGTTACGGGATATGATGACGATGTGCAGGTTACGTACGAAAAGCACAAAATATTCTTGTACAAAGAAGATTTTGAGAATTTTTCTGAAGGATTAACAGATGTGATCGGATTTATTGAAAAAGAGCAAGGTGTTGCTACTCCACGAGCTGAATACATTCCCGGTACGAAAAACGAGGATGAAACCGATGAACCCACTTCAGATGACTCAGATGAGAACGAGACAGAATCATCCGGAGAGACCAAGAAAAGTTTTTTCGATAAATTCAAGTTTTAATGACCTAAAATACAGCTAATTACGAAGTGTGTATTTTATCACCATTTGAGCTGTTATTTACTATTTATTTTTGAAATGAAGTCGGAGATTTTTTTATAAAAATTATCCACATCAACTTAATAAACCAAATAAACGTCCGTTTTAAAATGGACGTTTTTTGTTGGTCAGATTATTTCTTGTGTTTGAAATCTATGGTTTAATGTGATTTCTTTTTGATTTAAAGTCATTAATGACCGACAAAAACACTCACACACAAATTATATTGCTGACTCAAAGCTACTTACAACTTACAAATGGTCAGACAAGCCCTCCAATTTTAATTGGAGAGATGCCGTAAGTTGGTAATCAAACACCGTAAGAGCTTTCCTGCACGGATTTTTTGGGAAATTCTTACAGAGATTTGCAATATATTTGACTTATTGAGCAAATTTTAGTCGGTCAATGGAGATTAAAAACAACAACCTATAAAATGAAATCATTCGCGAGCGACAACTATTCCGGCGTTCATCCGGCGATAATGGATGCAATTATTCGGGCTAACGCGGATCATCAGATATCCTATGGAGATGATGAAATCACAGCTGAGATGAATCAAATTTTCCGCGATAATTTCGGCGATGTAGAAGTACTTTATTCTTTCAACGGAACAGGTGCAAACATTGTTAGTTTAAAATGTGCCGTACTGCCTTTCCAATCGGTTATTTGTACAGAAACGGCTCATATTCACGTAGATGAATGTGGCGCCCCGACACAAAATATCGGAAGCACATTAGTTCCGCTGAAAACTCCGGATGGAAAATTGACTCCGGATATTATCGAGCATCAGCTTTCATTTATTGGAAATGTACACCATGTGCAGCCAAAAGTAATTTCAGTAAGCCAAAGCACGGAGCTTGGAACCGTTTACAGCTTGGAGGAATTAACTGCGCTGGCAGATTTTGCACACAAATACGACATGTTTCTGCATGTGGACGGAGCTCGAATTTCAAATGCAGTTGCTAATTTAGGATGCACACTAAAAGAAGCTACGGTAGATTGCGGAGTGGACATTATGAGTTTCGGAGGAACCAAAAATGGGATGATGATGGGTGAGGCAATTCTCATTTTCAACAAAAAACTGAGAAAACACGCACCATACTATCATAAACAAACCGGACAACTTTTTTCCAAAAACAGATTTATTGCTGCTCAATTCAAAGCCCTATTTACCAATGATTTGTGGAAAAAAATGGCTGCTCATTCCAACAAAATGGCTCAACTACTGAAAGCTGAAATTTCGAAAATAGAAGGAGTAACTATAACGCAAGAGGTACAGGCGAACGCGGTTTTTGTCATTATCCCAAAACATGCGGTTGAACCGCTTCGAAACACTTACCGATTCTATGACTGGAATGTGGAAATCGGCGAATTACGCTGGATGTGTACTTTCGATACTACAGAAGAAGATGTGAAAGGATTTGTGGAAAAATTGAAGGATGTTATCAATATTTAGCTCCATAATTCTGACAGACAATTTCGACTTTCAAAAATTCCCCTATTCAATGTAAAAGACTAAAATTCAACTCTTATTTATTATGCAAAAAACCTGGAGATGGTTCGGAAAAAATGACCCGATAACGTTACCCATGCTTAAGCAAATCGGTGTGGAGGGTATTGTTACATCGCTGTATCATATCCAACCGGGCAAAGTTTGGTCAAAGGAAGAAATCAGCGATTTGAATGAATTTATCAATACGCACGGATTTACATGGAGTGTGGTAGAAAGTGTACCGGTAGCAGAATCGATAAAATTTGGCGGCGAAGACCGTGATGAGTTAATTGAAAACTTCAGGCAGACTATCGTAAATCTGGGTAATCTGGGCATCACAACTGTTTGTTACAACTTTATGCCTGTAATTGATTGGATCAGAACTGATTTGAATCGAGTTTTACCGGATGGAACATCAACTTTGTACTTTGATAAAATCAAATTTGGGTACTTTGATTTGAAAATATTGAAAAGAGAAGGCGCTGAGAAGGATTTTACCACCGATGAACTTTCCAAAATTGAGGAGTTGGATAAAACTATAACTCAACAAGAAATAGATGAATTGGTTTATACCATAATCATTAAAACTCAGGGATTTATCAATAGAGATATTGTTGGTGAAAATCAAGATCCGGTTGATGCATTTAATACATTATTAAGACTTTATCAAGGGGTTGACAAAAACCAATTAAGAGAAAATCTGAAATATTTCCTTCAAAAAATCATTCCAACAGCCGAAAAATATGGCGTAAAACTATGTATTCATCCTGATGATCCCCCGTTTCAGGCATTTGGACTACCCAGAATTGTTAGCTCTGAAGAGGATATCGAATGGATTCTTTCTGCAGTAAACAGTCCGAATAACGGATTGACTTTTTGTGCCGGTTCATTGAGTGCCGGTATTCATAACGATGTTACAAAAATGGCAGAAAAATTTGTAAAAAGGACACATTTCGTACATTTAAGAAGCACGGAAGTATTTGATAATGGAGATTTTATGGAATCTTCTCACTTAGAAGGTCGTGGAAAATTAATTGATGTGATTCGCATCTTCGAGAAAGAAAATCCAACTATTCCCATGCGCGTGGATCATGGTAAACTTATGCTTGATGATGGTGAAAAAAATTACAATCCAGGTTATTCTTTTCTTGGGAGAATGTTTGCTTTGGCACAAGTGAAAGGGATGATGGCAGTGATTAAAAATAGCTTTGAGCAGTAATACAGCAAAACTGCAGCAATTCCCAAAAATCAATACTTTTAAATCCGGAACTAACTTCAAGCCCATTTAATCAAAGCAGCCCCGTAAGTCCAGCCACTTCCTACAGCTGCAAACAAGACAATATCGCCTTTTTTCATTTTACCTGCCTTATTGGCTTCGTCGAGCATAATTGGAATTGTACCTCCGGATGTATTTGCATATTTATCCATATTTGTCATCACTTTTTCGAATGGCAGACCAATCAATTCCGCTGTTTTTTGTAGAATTCGGATACTTGGCTGGTGCGGAATCATGAGATCAATATCTTCAATGGTCAAACCTGTATCTTTCAACACTTGATTGATAGCTTCGGGGAGAACTTTGACGGCCGACCGAAAGACCATTTTCCCGTTCATTTGGAAAAACTGATCTTCTAAGTTCTCGGGAGTCAACAAAATCTCAGAGCCCCCTGCCGGAACCGTAAATCCGAGCATTTCTTCCGATGTATCCGTGTAAAGTCTGTAGGCTAAAAACCCTTCTGTGACGTTAGCAGACGAAAGCACGGCAGCTCCTGCCCCATCTCCGAAAAAGATGGCATCTCTTCTACTCCAATCGGTAATCCGAGAAAAAGTATCTGCACCAATAACCAGAATATTATTATAAACACCCGAAGCAATAAACTGTGATGCAACCGACATCGAGAATAGAAATCCGCTGCAAACCGCCGCTAAATCAAATGCTGCAGCATTGCTCGCTTTCAGTTTGTGCTGAACGAAAGCTGCAGTAGAAGGAGCCTTTCTGTCAGGAGTAGCAGTGGCAACGATAATCAAATCAATATCTTTCACATCCAATCCTGCATCTTCTATCGCTCTCCTGCCCGCTTCTGCCGCCAGATCACTGGTAGCCTGATCCGGTGCCGCAATATGCCGTTCACGAATCCCTACATTTTCATAAATCCAATCCGCATTTGTTGGGAGAATGGATTCCAAATATTCATTTGTATAGACTGTTTCCGGCACATATGAACCGGTTCCTATGATTTTTACGTTTCTTATAAGTTGTTTCATAAGTTTACCCCCGAACTCCTAAAGGGGAGTACGGATTCTGTATTTCAGATTTATTAGGATTTTATTATCAAATCTTGCATAAATGTTATGCTATCAACAATGTGAAAAATCTTGCGAATTACTCTAATTTCCCCCTTTAGGGGTTAGGGGTATAATATTTTTTAAAACCCACCGGTACGCCATCTTTCATCTCAAACTCTTTAATAACTTTAGCCGGAACACCACCTGCGAGCACATTTGGCGGCACATCTTTGGAAACGACTGCACCTGAAGCCACAATGGCTCCTTCACCAATCGTCACACCGGGCAAAATCGTTACACCAATGGCAATCCAGGCATTTTTCTTGATAATTACGGGCGCTAAGAATGCTTCTGATAAAAGTTTGTGATATTCAAGCGGTTTGTTATGAGTAAGAATATAGTTTTGCCCGGCTAACGAAACCCCATCTTCAATAATGACAAAGTTTGGATAGACGTCATCAATCGTAACCATTGGACCAATATGAACACCTTTACCAATTTTCACACCACGCCAACGGTGAAGTTTTATACGAATGCCGCTGTAAGGGACAACCCGTGAAATAACCTGCCAAAAATGATCCATCATTCGACGATATAAAAAACGTGGCATCGCCATAAAACCGGTATATCCGTGCTCTTTGGTAGTCCGCTTCCACGCTTGAAAAAATGACCGCTCAACGTGGTTTGGAAGTGGTTGTTTGGTTAAGGGTAAGTAATCTTTCATATTTTTAGTAAACGAGTGACAAGTTGACAAGATACAGAATACAAGCTACTTGTTATAAGAAGCAAGAAATTGAGAAAAAAAGAGGTTAAGTACTTCATCTTTCATATTTCATCTTTCATATTTCATCTTTCATATTTCATCTTTTATCTTTTACTCATCAATACAGCCCTCCATTCAAATCAATGGTTGTTCCGGTAATGTATTCTGTTTCAATTAAGTATTTTACAGTTTTGAAAATATCTTCCAAATCGCCAAGTTTACGCATTGGTATTTGTTCAAGCAATTGATTCCTAAGCTGTTCAGGGACATCGTTCAGGGTCATTCCGGCATTCACATAACCGAGATTGATGTTGTTTATGGTGATATTTTTCCGGGCATTTTCTACAGCTATGGCTTTACTCATTCCCCAAAGCGCTGATTTTGATGCTGCATAAGCGCTCGTACCGGGTATTCCTTTCTGTGCTACAATGGAAGAAAAATTGATAATTCGTCCAAATCCCTTTTTGTACATAAAAGGTAAAACCGCGTTAATTGAACGAAATGTTCCACCTAAATTGACATCAATCACATGCAGCCAGTCATCGACATCAGCACGTCGGGCTGTGGAATTATAGTTAATTCCGGCACAGTTAATCAGAACAACTTCATCTTCATTGGTCACCGATTTTTCTATCCAGTTTCGTACTTCATCATTTTCTGCAACATTTACTTTTGTAAAATGCCGTATTAGGTTTTCATTCGGTAAAGTGCCGCTGTACGTACCATAAACAAGATACCCTTCTTCAAGAAATTTCTTGAGAAGAAAAAGTCCTATGCTGCGTGATGCTCCTGTAATAAGAATTTTCATAGTTCTCCTAAATCCCCCCTTATTTGTGGAGTTTTTATTTTTTGGGTAAACCCCAATACGTTATTACCATTTTTGTATAAATTCTATTCAAGATCTTGTTTCGCTGTGCCATGTATTTTAAATTGTTACGAAGAAACTCCCTCATATGGAGCAATGACCATTGTAGAAGATTATCACTCCAAAGAGTGTGAGCAAGCATTAAACACTTTTCAGGAAAACTTCCCTGCTTGATCGCTTTTATTACTTCATTTGATGAATGATATGAAATGTTAAATGTATTCATGACATTATCCCAAACTCTAAACTTTCGAGCATCCCAAGCAAGTCCGGTGTCAGTCAAATAAAACACCTTAATAAAATCTGTAGTTACGTATGGTTCACCGACTAATCCAAAATCAGATAAATTGTAGTTCTTCCAAAATGAACGATTGTCAAACTCAGAAATAGAGCTTCCGTGCATACAAACGGTTTTCACGGGATAAAATGTTCTGAAATATGTTAAATTTTCTTCGAATGTTTTTCTTGCATGCTCTAAATTGCCTTTTGCAAAAGCTAAATCTTCATAATGATAACCGATTTCGTGTCCCAACTTGACAATTTCACGGATTATCTCTGGGCGGTTACTTTGCTTTACAACTCGGAAATAGTAAGTACTTCTAACTCCAAGGCTATGCTCAATTTCAGCCATTTTGAGAGCATTACCGGCAAATTCATCCACATCGTGTCTAAGAATTACAAATTTACCTAGTGATATATCAAACTCCTCTTTATTAACACAATAACTCTCATAAGTTAAACACTTATAGCCTTTATCCATAAAAGTTTGAATAAGACGTTTGTATGTTTTTAAAGTGAAGTCCATATTTGACAAATTTCAACACCTATAACGAACCATGTGAACCGTAATGAGGCAATGCTTATCCATTTTTCAACATTCAAATGTCTCTTTATCTTTGAGATATTTAGGATAATTTTCTATAAAATCAACTAAAAAAGCCGTTACATCAATTTTTTCAGATAGCATGTTTTTACGTCGCAGTTGGAATTCCTCACTCAAGTTCGGGAGAGCCAACAATTCCTCAATCTTCCGGAAAAGCAATTCAGGTTTATCTGTTTTTATGCCATAAGTCAAGCCGTAATCATGTTCCAACTCCTCCAGCACGCCTATTTTTCCGGCAAAATCATTAAATCGTACGGAAGGCACTCCAAGCATAGCCGCTTCTACAGCCATACTTTGACTATCGCCAATATACATAGTTGCAAATGCCAATAAATGATGAATATCAAGTGGAGCTATTTTAATTCTATAGTTCTCTAATTTCGGTTCTAAAGCCCTTTCTGAAGAGATGTAAATATTTCCAAAAGGCTTCAATATTTCTATAATTCGAAAGGCTATATTAAAATTAATACCGCTCACACCTCCATCATGATGGGCGTTTAGTTTTGCAAATCTTAAAAGAAAATAGGGGCGTGAAAGATCAATGTACTTGCTTACTACCTCTTTTTCAGGTGTAAAATGATTAGGGTGCAAGTAAGCCAATTTCTGAAAACCACGATATTTGATCGCCTTTTTATCCCATCTTCCACTATTGCATGAAACAGGATTGAGAATAGCACTTGCTAAGGGATAACTTGTTAATGCTAAATACGGAACCACAGCGGCATCATCTTCATTTGTAACTATCACAGGCACTCCGGAGAGTTTATTAAGTAAAACTACATATGTGCCGATAAGTAAATCCGGCTTCGAACGCCTGAGAAACTTCAGCATTTTCAAATCCATCTTCAATAATGATGTGATTAATCCAAGTTTGCTGTTATTGGTTCTCTCTTTTTCTCTTATTACTGTATAATCGTAATTGGCATCCAGCAGCAGTTGCTCTAATATGTCTTTTTGTTTTATTACGAACTCTACAGTATGTCCTCTTGCTTTTAACTGCTTTGCAACAAACTTAAACATATGGAAATGAGCAGGATGTCCTAAAAATATAGCAACCTTCATCTCTGTAACTTTTGATTAAATTTCATAATCGTTCTGCCGATTTTATATAGAATTGGGTTTGAGATAAAAACAAAACGCCCAAAATCCACTAACTCTCCCCCGAATTTCTCCTTAAAATCCCTTACCCCATATTCTACATCAGGTTTACCTGCGCCCATGAAGTCGAAATGTTCAAATCCATTTGTAACTGCAAATTCAATTCCTTTATGTGTGGCAAAAACCGATGGATACAAATGGTTGTAATCCTCCGTATTTCCACACACAAACCACTCATACAAAGCTTTATCCGGCATAGCGGCACAGGCAATTCCACCTATCACTTTTTCATTAATAGTTACTACAAACAAATAGCAATTTGGTTGCTGTACAAATTTTTCAAAAAACTCAACCGGGAAAAGTGGCTTTTTGATTTTATATTTGTACAAATCAGAAAGAATGTGATAAAATCCATCAATATCCCGCTGAGTGGTAGCTAATTTAAAAATAACTCCCTGTTCTTTTGATTTTCTTATCTGTCTGATTTTGCTTTCACTATAGCGTGATTTAACAATATTAATATCGCGTGTGTAAACTTTATAATTCAAATGAGAATGATACTCAAACCCTATTTCTTGAAAAACTGTTTTATATTGACTGAAGTTGAAGTTATTTCTTATTTCAATATAAATAGCCTTGTCCGAAAGTTCCTTTTTAAGCACATCTAACAATGTGGAAATATGCTTGTGTTCTACATCTTCTGCCAGTAGCAACCCACCGTGAATAATGGCTCTTCTTGAAAAATAACGTTTAAGTTTTCCGCCATTCGCAATAATATATCCACAGACTAAAGCCTTTAGGATCTTATTTTCAAACACTCCCCATCCAAAAGTCTCCAAAAACGACAATGAATTAAAGAAGTCAAAAAACTCCGGCGACTGGAAATAGGACGCTGTAGGCGAATGTGAGAGAAGGTTTTGCCAATCTGAAAGGGCTATATTTTCAACATTCCGAATTTCAATCATTATTCTTCTCTAAAACACCATTATATACACTTATCAACTTCCTTGCAACACTCTCACTATCCAATCCCATTTTCAATATCTTTTCGCGTCCGTTGCTTCTGCCCCCTTTATCAAGAATCAACTGCAGTTTTCCGGTAATATCTTTCTCGTCGTAATCGGCAATGTAGCAATTTTTTACGCCATCTATCACATCCTTCACATCTCCCACATCTACCGATACAATCGGGCAATTGCAAGCCATTGCTTCTTTGATAAATTGCGGTGATCCTTCCGTAAAACTTGTCATCAAGCAAGCATCCACAGCATTCATCAGTTGTGCTACTTCGTCCCTTGTAAATCCTTTTAATTCAATCAAGTGCGCATTATTCAATAGCGCAACCGCCTTTTGGGCTAATTCGGCATTTTTCACTTTATTTTCAAATGCTCCGGCGAAAAGAATATTTTTAACCTCGGCTTGTAATCTCAACTTTTCGTTAATCTCTGTTTTATTTAAAGGCTTAAAAACATCCACATCCGTTCCACACGGAATAAGTGCAACATTTGATTTTGCATTTACTTTTTCAAGGTTCTTTTGAGATACAAAGATATTGAATTTCGACAAGCGAATGCTCCATTTCGAAAATCGAAACACCTGTTCCACATTTATATCGCTACCGTGATAAGTAGTAATAACTGGAATTTTTCGTTGCAAATTAGCAAGCAATCCCGACAAGCCAAAATGTGCATGAATAATATCGGGCTTAAATTCCATGATTTTTCGCTTAAGCGGTTTACGGCTTTTCAAATAACCTCGCCATCCCTTTTGTTCTACGCCAAAATATTCAGTTTCAACTCCCAAACCGTTCAATGCCTCCACTTGCTCCGTAATAAACGGTGCTATGGAGCCTGAATTTTTACTGCAAACAATTAAGACTTTCATTTTTTCAGTTAACGAGTAGACAGGTTGACAAGTAAACGATTAGTCAAGTTATGGGTTACAAATTACAGGAAAAGGAGTTAAAATCTTTCATCTTTTATCTTTTATCTTTCATCTCTCATCTTTCATTTAATTCACGCAATTCCCCTACCCGCTAATTTAATAAAGTTCCAAGCTAAAATAATAAAAAACAACCCCACTAAATACCAATTGAAATAGTTCTTTGTTTTATTCGTCACCCTGCTTATGCCGTAAGCAGAAAACATCAAATATATGGGTAGTGTAGGCAAGTGAAACCGCTCGGATTGGGCAAAGTTTGAAAATGCGATTACCATCAGATAACCAAGCATAAAGACTTCTAATAGTGTAAATTCCCGCCATCGTTTTTCTTTAATGAATAATATGAAAGCGAACAGCAGGAAAAATGCCATTATGTTCTTCACAAAATTACCACCGTGAATTAATTGCTGATTTTCCTGCCCGACTACATGAACCATTGACGGAATAGGTATTATAAAAATCGTAGGTGCAAATAGTGTTCGAGTACCGTATTTAGCAAAAACATTTCCACCTTCACGCTGCGCGCGATATTCCATTCCTGCCTGTTGGTTAATATTTCTATTTTCCCAGGTTTCTTCTACTTCAGTGGCTATTTGTCCTCCCGCAAAAACCAACACTGCCAATAAAATCCAAAATCCGACAAGTATTCTTTTTTGCCATTTCACAACACGGTCTGAAGAAAATATGACAGCACTAATCAACGCAAATACAGCTACCGCACCAAGAACAGTACGGAAAGTAAATAAAATAAAAGCTAACAGCAGGGTAACGAAAACATTGACATAATTAAATGATTTTGAACGAAGTAAATAATCGGCGCGTTCTAAAAACATCAAAGATATAAAAACCATTTCAGTCTCTTTAACATGTAAGCCACAATAATAGATCAGGTTTGGCATCAACATAGTGAGAATGGCGGCAATTCTACCGGTTCCTTCCCCAAAATTTCTGGTTGCAAGTTTATAAACAAACACAACAGTCCATGCACTCCAAATCACTTTTAACAAGCGAGCAATAAAAACACTATTTCTTGTAAGTAAATATACAACAGACAAATAAGATGCGTAGCCCATATCGCCAACCTGGAGGTAACCAAATATTTGAAGTACATTAAAGTTGCCCGTCCGAAAAGCCGTGGCCCCCTCTATCCCCAACGCATTGTAGGCATGCGAGTCGGCAGAACCAAACTCATACGGCTCACCATTCATGTGGATATAGAAAAAATAACTGAAAACGACCCAAGCTAAACGCAAGACAACCGCAGAATAAATCAAGCGTTTTTGAAAAGTTTTGGCAGAATATTTTGACCACTTTTTAGTCAGCAGATTGGAAATATAAAAAAAACCGACCACCTCAACCGCTCCAAACACCATCCACAACATACTCATGCTGTTTCTAAGAAAAACAAGAGTAACAGCAACAAGCGCGATAAAGTATAACGCTATGGCTCGGTTGGTAAAGAATTTGGGGAAATAATTAAGCATTCAGGTACAAATTATACGAATTATAACGAATTTAAGCGAATTACAAGGATTGATAAAGAGATGTTAGATTTTCTATGTATTTTTCGATACTGTATTTTTCTCTGACCTTGCGGGCGTTTTCTATCGCCTGTTTTTGATATTTTTCTTTGTTATGCAAAAATACCATAAATTTTTCAAGTAATTCATTAAAATCTTTAGTTTTATAGAGCTTTGCTAATTTTCCATCCTCAGTAATCTCCCGCATCACTTTCCAATCATTTACAAAAACCGGTATGCCTGTAGCAATGGCTTCAACGACTGCAATGCCGAAAGTGTCATGTTCGGTAGAATAAATAAACGCGTCTAACTGACTAAGTATCTGTGGGACATCATTCCGAACGCCTAAGAAAGAAACATTCCACTCCAAACCATTCTCCTTACAGTAACGAACACAATCATCGTATCTTTCAGCACAACTTTCTACACGCTTACCAACAAATAGAAAATGAAAATCTGCATCTGTCTCTTTTAGCTTATTTAAAAATTTACAAACCGTCATCTGGTCTCTGCCCGGGTTAAAATTACCAACCATTCCCAACAAGCATGTGGAAGGTTTGATTTTCAATTCATTACGAATTTCGTTTGGTTGATTTAAGTTTTCCGGATTATCAAACTTATTAAAATTAATTCCGTTGTAAACTACAATTTGCTTCTCAGGCTTTAATTGAAATTTACGCGTATAATAGTCTTGTTGGTATTGACTTACAAAGATATTTCGATCCGTTCTTTTTATTATAAAATGAACCAATTTGCTTCTCTCTTCAAAATCAAAGCCGTGAAATGTAAGAACAACTTTCACATTCAGTCCTATGGTCGCTAATTTCGCGTACAAAGCATCTATCGGTTGCTGGGCGTGTATAATTGTAACTTTGCTGTTTTTTATCTCCTTTCTCAAACGCCTAAGATAGTTGAATAGATTTTTTCCGGTAGATACCTTAGTAAACGGAACGCCCGAATGAATAAAATCGTTTTCTAACACGCCTCCTTTACGATAAATGCCTATCGCTTCAAAGTCTGATTGTTTCAAATTTTGGCATACATCAAGCATCAAGGTTTCTAAACCACCCCGATTAAGCGACCCAAAAAGAAAGGCTGTTTTCATACGGTTTTTCGTTTTATTTTATTCTTGAGTACTGAAATATTTTCCAAAAAAATAAAATAAAAATTGACCAATTTTCTTGGCAATATTTTATAATACAACCGGTACTTTCTTTCATGCTTTCTCAAATCAATTCCATTGATAATTCTGTTCACTTCATTTTGGTTTTTACCCGATAAATAGTATCTCAGCAATCCATACAATGCCAAACGCTCAAACAAATACCGAAAATCCTCATCCTCCATCCAATCTCCATAATCTGTAAAAAGCATATGCTCTTCCGGTTTATAAAATTTACCGGCTGAAACTGCTCTAAAATTCAAGTCCACATCCTGATTATAATACGCCAACGGTTTATTAAGCAATACCACGTTGTTTTTCATGGCAATCCGCACCCACAAATCAAAATCTTCTCCTAATTTCAGTTTCGGTTTGAAGCCTTTTTCACTATCAAAAATCGTTTTCGGAACACAAATCGATATGGAAGTTAACGGCATACAAAGTGTCTTAGCATACACCTGGCAGTAGTTAATTTCGCCTTTTTCGAAGCCTTCCGGCACACCAATCGGCGCAACGCGTTGGTTCCCATTTTTTACAATGTAATAGCTCGTTCCATAAATTCCTGCATCCGGAAATTCTTCTATCAGCGCTTTCATCTCCTCCAGAAACGTCGGCGCCCACCAATCATCAGCATCCAAAAAGCAAATATACGGATATTTGGCGAGTTTTACACCGTTGTTTCGGGCGACACTTACTCCTTGATTCTTTTGACGAATAATTTGTCCTCTATCACCTAATAATAGCTCCAAATCTATGTAGGCGAGCTTTACTCCCCCTTTAGGGGGGTGGGGGGCAATATCAGTGCTTCCATCATCAATGACTATAACTTCAAATGCTCTGTAAGTCTGCGCTTGAATGGAACGTAGCGCTTTTTCGATATAAGGCGCTTTGTTGTATAAAGGAATGATGATGGAGAACATATTATCGTTTTATAAATTCTTCAATTTTCAAATAAATCTTGAAAAACACGGGATGGGCTTTAATTAACTTATATATCCGCTTATGCCTTGGATAAATACTTACGGCTTTATAACTCTCCCAATTAATCAGTCTATTTACTTCCGTGAAATCTCCTTCTAAAACTTCTGCTTTGGGCGACATAAACACACTGAAATATTCACCGGCTATTTCTCTGTAAACAACCGTTTTATCAATATCTTTTTTAGGTATAAAAAACTCGGAAAGTTTATTAGCAACTAAAATAATATCTGTTATACGTTTCAAATTTGCAGTTTGCGAAATACTTCCTCCACGTATCCGATACACATAAAACACATCAGGAATTACCCTGATTTTTTTCGCATAATAGCAAGCAAGTGGCGTAAAAAGATTATCCTCATGATATAACCCAGACTCAAAAAACAAATCGTTTTCTATCAGGAACGTTCTTTTGTATAACCTCAACACAACACAAACAAAATGAAATTTCCGAGAAACCAACGCGTATTTATTGTAATAATCCCAGCCGGACAGATTAGTTTCCGTTATTCCTTTGTCAGGTTCTTCTATGGTTCCATCTTCAAAATGTCTTCTTCCATTAAAGGCGATAAAATCTTCTCCCGAAATATTCTTTGAAAGTATCTTCAAGGTATTTAGCTCTATCCAATCATCACTATCCAAAAAGAAGATATATTCACCCGTCGCATTTTTAATCCCGGCGTTTCGTGCTTCGCTCAACCCTTTATTTTCTTGATTAATTACACGAACGACAGCATATTTTTCGGCGTATTCTTTCAAAATATCCAAACTGCCGTCCGTACTTCCGTCGTTTACACAAATCACTTCGTACGTTCCGTCAAATTCTTGATTAAGAACAGAATTCAAGCATTCACGCAGGTATTGTTCTACGTTGTAAACGGGAATGATTATGGAAAATTGGGGTTGCATGGTTTGTTATTTATGTTGTCCTTTCAGGACGCTATATTGATTATTTTTTATTTTATAATCCCAAGCCGTTGCCCTTTCAGGGCTTTAGCATTGGGCTGGGATATACCGGTTTTTCAAACCTAAATCGTACAATCGTTCA
>LSQX01124533.1_pt3 | contig 14588 bp, 15 predicted proteins | sample 654561 | NCBI WGS metagenome assembly LSQX01 (sample SAMN04489861, study PRJNA283612) | anaerobic digester metagenome | isolation source: 4 biogas reactors fed with cattle manure at either 37C or 55C with and... | place: Denmark: Kongens Lyngby | collected 2014
TTTCAGTTTTGTCCCACGTACAGGTAGCCAATCTCCTCAAACACCTGTCGGCCCTTGGGGGTGATGCGGATGGTCCGGGCCGCCCGATCGATCACCCCTTTGTCCGCCAGCCAATCAAATACCATGATCAGGAAATGGATTTCCTCGTGGAAATGCCGCTCGATCAGGGTGCCGGTCTTGAGTTCTCCGTCCGCGAGGAACGCGAGCACCGGGCGCGCGATTATGTCGATATGCCGCTCGAGGTATGCCTCCATCTCCCTCTGCGCCTCCTCGACTTCCTCGGGGGTGTAGAGGTGCGACATCGGGCAGGTGTACACCCGTTGCATGAGTTCGGGCTCGATCACCATCGCCTTCTGGATCGCGGCGCGGGACGCGGGCTCACCCCGGAGGCAGAGCTCCATCACCGCGACGGTCTCGGTGCAGTGGAGCAGGAAGTACTGGGCATACTGCGGGTCCCGGCGGGCGACCAGCCACTTGCGGCTCTTCTCAAGGTCGGAGATCAGCATGCCCGCCATCATCATCACGGACAGCGCGGCATCGTCCTCCCCGATCACCCGGTTCTCCTCAAAGAACTCCGCCAGGCTCTCGTCCGCGGCGTACACCATCTGGCCCTTAGCGTAGTACGCCTGGCCGAACGAGCCGCCCGCACAGCGCTCGAGGTCCCGCCGGAACTCGCTGCGTGTAACCATGGCCAGATTGAGCACGATCCCGTCTTCCTCGATGCTGTACGAGCTGCTGCGCAGCAACTGGTCGCGCACCACGACGGTCATGTCGATGTCGCTTTTCTCCCAGATCACGTCGTACGCAAGACTCCCGCCCACCACCACCGCCAGGATGTTGGGATCCGGGCGTGCCTTGTCCAGGAACGCCTCCATCGCCTCCAGGTACCGCTGCCGCAGCGCGTCATCCGCGCCGATCGCGCGTAGGTTCTCCATGTGCGTTTCCCCCTCCCAAAGCATTGCGTATGGTAGAGTATGCCACGTAGAGGAATGCTCTATGCGACAGGAATTGCTGACTTGCACACGGGGGTGCCATGGACCACTATCTCCTCGGGGTACTGCGTGAAACAACCGGGTTCATCGAGGATCATCTCCTTGAACCCTTGGACCTGGACCGGATCTCGGACCACGTCAACCTCTCGAAATTCCATTTACTGCGCATCTGGCGAGGCGCCACCTCCACCGGGCTTATGGAGTATGTCCGCCGCCGGCGCATCGCGTTATCGCTGGGGGATACATGGGGCTCCATAGGCCGGAGGAGATCTCATCCCGCACGCTGCAGGAACTGTGGAAGATGGTGTACGGGTCCTGGATGCCGACGGTTGAGATCACCACGGACCCGGCGTTCCACTACGAGCGTATTGACTACGCGCGTTGCAGCAAGCAGTACTGTGAGTGCGAGTTGTACTTCCCGATCTGCCAGATCTGAATTTACACAAAAGGACGCGCCGCACGTCATCGTTCTGACGCGCTACCCCCGGCATCGGACGGCGACGTCGGATCGGGCAAAGAGGAAAACGGCGGGATATAGTCCGAGACGGCCGAAGACCGCTCTTGTCCCAGTATTCTGGTGAACCCCAGCGACATTGCTTTTTCCAGCACTCTCTCGTACTCGAAGGTGGTGACCCGACGCCGGAGCTGTCGGGAGAGTTTCGTGTCGTCCAGCGGCTCCTCCACCGGCGTATACTGTGCCGGTTCATTCACCGGCGTATATTGCGAGAGGATCGACAACCGGGTATCCAGCGGCAGATGGGCGGCGACCCATGCGAGGATCTGCATTGAATCCTTGTAACAACCCGGCAGAACCAGGTGGCGCAGCATCAGTCCGCGCTGCAGGAGCGGGCCGTCCATTCGCTCTGCGGAGCCTGTCTGACGGAACATTTCCAGGATGGCCGCCTGTGCGATCACAGCGTAATCTTGTGCACCGCACAAGGCGCCGGACAGGGCCGGGTCGAAAAACTTGAAATCCGGGAGATAGATGTCGACCAGCCCGTCCAGCGACCGGAGCGCCTCGACCGTCTCATACCCTCCGCTGTTCCAGACGATCGGGATCGAAAGACCTGCCGCGCGAGCGATCCGGATGGCTTGGGCAGCGGCCGGGAGCACGTGCGCACCGGTCACGAAGTTGATGTTGTGGACGCCTGCCTGTTCGAGTGTCAACATGCGGTCGGCCAGTCCCGCGGGGTCCAGCCGCTCCCCCACCCAGTTCCGGCTGATCTCCCGGTTCTGGCAAAAACAGCAGCCGAGCGAGCACCCGCTGAAAAACACCGTGCCCGATCCGCGGTCTCCGCTCAGACAGGGCTCTTCCCAATGGTGAGGAGCGGCACGCGCGACGCGCACGAAAGGCAAAGGCTCTGTGGCACCACAGAGCCCTCGCGATTCCGGTGTTCGCTGCCTGCCGCAACGGCGGGGGCACAAAAAGCATCCCCGCCCGTTCTCCCCGTTTGCCGGGTCAGGCTTTTTCAACAAAGCACTTGTAGACAAGGTAGGTGTAGTAGAGGTCGATTTTGCTGATCACTTCGAACGGCGCGTGCATCGAAAGCACAGGTACGCCGCAGTCGAGGACTTCCATCCCTTTGTTGGCCATAATGTAAGCGATCGTCCCGCCGCCGCCGGCGTCCACTTTTCCGAGCTCGCCGGTTTGCCAGGGGATGTTCGCCTCTGCCAGCATCCGGACCACGCCCGCAAAGAACTCCGCGTTGGAATCGCTCGCGCCCGACTTGCCGCGGGAACCCGTGTACTTTTCCAGGCAGATGCCCCGCCCGATGTAGGCGTTGTTGCGCGGGTCTGAAACCGACGAGAAGGTCGGATCGTATCCGTTGCACACATCCGCCGACAACAGCTTGGTGTTTTCGAGCGATTTTGCAAATCCGAGCGCGTCAAACGCACCGTTCGTTTTGGCGTAGATTTCCGCGAGGAAATTTTCATACAGCCTGGAATGCGCACCGGTGTTGCCGACGCTCCCGATCTCTTCTTTGTCCGAGAGCATGCAGACCACGGTTTTGTCCGGCTTCTCCTGATCAGTCACCGCGACCAGCGCGGGGAAAGCGCATACCCGGTCGTCGTGCCCGTAGGCGCCGATGCAGCTGCGGTCGAATCCGACATCGCGCGAACGGAATGCCGGGACGATCTGAAGTTCGGCAGTGACCAGGTCCTTTTCCTTGAGCCCGTATTGTTCGAACAGCAGATTCAAAAAGCCGAGTTTGAAACGGGACGGGGCGTCCGGATCCTCGTAGGGAATGCTGCCGACCAACAGATTGAGCTCTTCGCCTTTGACGATGTCGGCCGGTTTGCGGGACATCTGCTCCTGTCCGAGGTGCGGCAGGATGTCGCTGAAGGTAAAGACCGGATCGTCCGGATCCTCGCCGACACAGATCGTCACCTTGGTGCCGTCTTCCCGGAAGGCCACGCCGTGGATCGAAAGCGGCGTCGCGGTCCACTGGTACTTTTTGATGCCGCCGTAATAATGGGTTTTGAAAAAGACCAGGTCGCTGTCTTCGTATACCGGACAGGGCTTGAGGTCGACGCGCGGAGAGTCGATGTGAGCGCCGAGGATGTTAAAGCCTTCCACGACCGGCTTTTTGCCGACGACGGCCGCCATCAGGCCTTTGCCGCGGATCGAGGTGTACACTTTGCTCCCCGGGGCGAGGTGATCCGTGGCGTTGATCTCGGTGAAACCGAGCTCTTCCAGCGACTCGACCGCCGCCACCACAAATTCACGCTCGGTCTTGCCGATGTCGAGAAAGCGCATGTATTCTTCCGAAAAGGCAAAGGCACTGTCCTTGTCTTCGGGACTGGCCACTTCCCAGAGGTTCTTATACTCTGCGAACAGCTTCTCCTTGAGAGCCTTGGACTGTTCCGATTTCACTTTGCCGGCATCTGCCGGTGATTCTTTTTTCTTGCGTTCCGCCATGGGTGATTCCTCCTATATGGGGTGTCGATGTTCTTGGCACATTATAATATAATAAACCGGTTCGATACAGTCCGTCGTCACGGAGGTCACCATGTTTGAAACCCATGCCCATACCCGGCGTTTTTCACCCGATGCGGTCCAGTCGCTCGGCGAGATGATCGCGTCCGCCAGCGCGTTGGGACTTGTGGGTACTGTCGCGACCGAGCACATGGATCCGGACCTGGGACAAGGAGAGATGTGGTTCGATCTGGACGACTATTTCTCCGTCATGGAATCGGCGCGGTCTTCCCTTCCCGCCGGGTTCCGGTTGCTCAATGGCATCGAAGCGGGGTATCAGACCCATCTGGCAGACCGGTATCGCAACATGGCGGACACTCGGCCTTTCGACCATGTGATCGGTTCCGTCCACGCACTGCGGGGAGACGACATCTATTTTGTCCAGGATGTGTTCCGGGAGGGGCGCGAAGCCGCATATGGGGCTTATCTGGACGCGCTCATAGAGATGGCGTCGAGCGGGCGCTGGTTCGACGTGCTCGGGCACTACGACTATGTCACTCGCTTTTCCGGATATGCGCAGCCCCGCCTGACCTATCGGGAGCAGCCGGACCGGTTCGACCGGTTGTTTCGTCAGATTATCGCGAACGGGCAGGCTCTCGAGCTGAACGCGCGCTCCATCCGTGCGATGGAACGGATCGGCGCACCGGATCCGATGCCGGATCCCGACGTGTTTCTACGCTACCGGGAATTGGGCGGCGAACTGGTTGCGGTCGGATCGGACGCGCACGCACCGGACGAGGTCGGGCTGTACCGAGAACGCATCCGGGACTATCTGCTGCATGTGGGATTTCTGCGGTCTTTTGTGTATATCGATCGGTCGCCTGTAGGGTTCCCTTTATAGGGCTTCCTCCCGGATCAGTCCGCCGGCGACGATGTGTTCATGATCGTACAACACACAGGACTGGCCCGGGGCGGGCGCAAATACCGGCTGGTCAAAAACGACTTCGATTTCCCCGCCGTCCCCTTCGATGGTCGCCGCCGTACAGTCTGCGGGAGAGGCCACACTTCGTATTTTGGCCTGGAGCCGGCTGCCTGGCGGGATCTGCGGCCAGCCGGAATACACGACATCTTCGAGGCGTACCCTTTGCTGCATCGCCTCCTCGATCGAACCGACCACAATGGTGTTTGACTGCGTATTTTTAGATAAGACGTATAGCCGTTCGGTCGTCTTTACTTCAAACCCTTTTCGTTGTCCAACGGTGAATTGCCATGCGCCGCTGTGCTTCCCGATCTGCTTTCCGGAGACATCCAGAATCCAACCCGACGCGCCCTCTTTCCCGTTGTCACCAAAGGCATCGCGCCCCTGGAGATAGGTGCGGTAGTCCCCGTCCGGAATAAAACAGATGTCCTGGCTGTCCTTTCGGTCAGACACCGACTGGCCGGACGTTGTGACAAGACCCTTTCGGGCCGCCATTTCGCGCACGGCCGGTTTGTCCATATGGGCCAGCGGAAACAGGATCCGTGCCAACTGGGACTGGGACAACCGGTATAGAAAATAGGACTGGTCTTTCATACCTGAGCGAGAGCGCGACAGACAAAAACGACCGGTTGCCGGGTGGACACCGACCGCGACATAGTGACCTGTCGCAACCCGGTCCAACCCGAGCCGTTCCGCTTGTGCCAGCAAGGAATCGAATTTGAGCATCGGATTGCACATCACACAGGGGTTGGGGGTTTTTCCCTGCAGATACGCTTCGGAAAACGGACGGGCGACCAGCGTTTCAAACCGGTCTCGGACGTCCAGCGTATGGTGAGGGACTCCCAGCTGGGAGGCGATTTGTGCGGCTTCTTCGGCGACTGCGAACCCGCGGTCGTCCACCACCAGCGTCGCACCCTCGACCGCAAGGCCGGCTTCCAGGAGCAGGGCCGCCGCACAAGTGCTGTCGACCCCGCCGCTCATGCCCACCAGCACGCGGGTTGGAGGGAAACTCGCAGGAGACATACTCAGATTTCGCTCGCCTTGACCAGGTTCTCCGCATATTCGTCCGCATCCTCGTCCAGGATGTCAAACATCTTGCGAGCCTCGTCGTCCATCAGCCCGTGCTGCTCGTAATACTCTTTAAGAGCGGCTTTGACCGCCTGCTCCGCCAGCAGCGAACAGTGCATCTTGATCGGCGGCAATCCGTCGAGCGCTTCCGCCACGGCGCGGTTGGTCAGCGCGAGCGCTTCTTGCACGGACTTGCCGATGACCATCTCGGTCGCCATGCTGCTGGTCGCGATGGCAGAACCGCAGCCGAACGTTTTGAATTTGGCGTCGGTAATGACACCGTCGACGATTTTCAGGTCGATTTTCATGATATCGCCGCACTTTGGATTGCCGACCGTACCTGTCGCGTCGGCATCGGTGATCTCACCCACGTTGCGCGGATGCATGAAATGGTCCATGACCTTGTCGCTGTAAAGTTCCATAGTGTGTTCCTCCTATCGTTCCGCCTTGTAGAGCGGTGACATTTCTCTGAGCCGTGTGACGACCTGTTCCAGCGCGTCGACAAACGGGGCGGTTTCTTCTCTGTGGTTGAACTTGCCCAGGCTCACGCGCAGGGACCCATGGGCCTGTTCGTGCGGGACCCCGATGGCCAGCAGCACGTGGGAAGGTTCCAGCGAACCGGACGTGCAGGCCGACCCGGTCGAACACTCGTATCCCATGCTGTCGAGCAACAGCAGCATGGACTCCCCTTCGATGAAGTCAAACGAAAGATTCGCGTTTCCGGGCAGCCGTTTCGTGGGATGTCCGTTGAGCCGGGCATGTGGAATGCGGGCCAGAACCGCGGCGATCAGTTCGTCGCGCATCTCGGTCAGACGTTTTGCGGTCTCCGGCATTTCCGCGACTGCCAGTTCAAACGCTTTCGCGAACCCGACGATATAGGGGACGTTTTCGGTCCCGGCACGCCGGTTCTTTTCCTGCGCCCCGCCGTCGATCAGGGGTGGCAGACGCAGCCCGCGCCGCACATAGAGCATGCCCACGCCCTTGGGAGCGTACATTTTATGACCCGCGGCGGACAGCATGTCCACCCCGAGTTCCTTGACGTCGATGGGGACCGAACCGGCGGCCTGTACCGCGTCGGTGTGGAACAATACTTTGTTTTCCTTGCAGATCGCGGCGATTTCCGCGATGGGCTGCAATGTCCCGATCTCGTTGTTGGCCATCATGACCGAAACCAGCACCGTGTCCGGACGGATCGCCCGGCGGATCTGCTCGGGGTCGACGATTCCCTGGTCGTCTACGCCAACATAGGTCGCTTCCCAGCCCTCTTTTTCCAGTGCCTTGAAAGCGTGCAGCACCGCGTGGTGCTCAAACACCGTGGTCACGATGTGTTTGCCTTTGGACTGGTTCATCTTCGCCGCGGCTTTGATCGCCCAGTTGTCGGCCTCGGAACCGGAAGCGGTAAAGTAAATCTCCTCATGAGAGGCACCGATGCAGGCTGCCAGGGTCTTGCGCGCGTTCTCCATCTGGACACGTGCGTCTCGCGCGGACCGATACAGCGAAGAGGGATTTCCATAGCCGTCCCTCAAGACTGGCAGAATGGCCTCGACCACTTCCGGTCTGACCGGTGTCGTCGCCGCGTTGTCCATGTATACCCTTTTGACCGTTTGATTCATATCGCTTCATTTCCTCTCAAGTGTTCATAGATACTCTACTGCATTGCTAGGAGATGGTCAGTGACCGATGTTACACCTTTTCGGGCGGATCGTCCAGCGGTCCGCGCGTACGGCGCTTGTCCAGCCAGTCTTTGATCCTGGCTTCATAGCCATTCGAATAAGGTTCGTAATAGATGGTCCCCTGCATCTCATCGGGCAGATACTGCTGGTCGACGATGTTGCCGGGATAATCGTGGGCGTATTTGTAGCCAATCCCGTACCCCAGATCCTTCATGCCGCGGGCGGGTGCGTTTCGCAAGTGCATCGGGACCTCTCCGGTTCTCCGGGAGGCCACATCCGCACTCGCTTTGTCGACGGCCAGATAGGCCGCGTTTGACTTGGGACTGGTGGCTACCATGACGGTGGCCTGTGCCAGCAGGATGCGCGCTTCGGGCAAACCCACCATCATGACGCCCTGATAGGCTGCCATTGCGACCTGCAGTGCCGCCGGATTCGCCATACCGACGTCTTCCGAGGCGCAGATCAGAATGCGGCGCGCCAAAAACTCGATCTCTTCCCCACCGTGCAACGCGCGGGCAAGATAAAAGACCGCCGCGTCCGGGTCGCTGCCGCGCATGGATTTGATGAAAGCGCTGATGTTGTCGTAATGGCTTTCCCCGTCGTGGTCGAACGCGATGCTGCGCTTTTGCATGCAGTCCGCCATCACCTCGGGAGTGATATGGATCCGGCCGTCTCCGTCGACCGGAGTCGTCACGGCCGCGAGTTCGATCGCATTGAGCGCGATCCGGGCGTCCCCGTTCGACATGTCCGCGATTCCCGACAGCACATCTTCGTCGAAATCCAGTGGGTATTTGCCGAGGCCTCGTTCCGGATCCCGCACCGCCATGTCGAGGATGCGCAGGATTTCCTCAGAGGTCAGCGGATAGAGCTGAAACACGGTTGAGCGCGATATCAGCGCCTTGTTAACTTCAAAAAATGGATTTTCGGTGGTCGCCCCGATCAGCACCAGCGTACCGTCCTCGACCTGTGGGAGGAGCGCGTCTTGCTGGGCTTTGTTAAAGCGATGGATTTCGTCGATGAACAGCACCGACCTGCCGGAGGGGTTCATAAAGGTGTTTTGGGTGTCCGCGATCACACGCTTGATGTCCGCAACCCCGGAGGTCACCGCGTTCATCCGGTGAAACCCCATGTCGGTGGTGGCCGCCACCACACGGGCCAGCGATGTTTTACCGGTTCCCGGGGGACCGAACAGGATGATCGAAGAAAGCCGGTCGGCTTCGATCATCCTGCGCAGCATCCTGCCTTTGCCCAGAATGTGCTCCTGCCCTACATACTCGTCCAATGTCCGGGGTGACATCCGGTATGCGAGCGGCTCTTTTACTTGGTCTCCCGACGTCAAATCGACCGCCTCTTCTCTTCCCTCTCAGACCAGTTCCGGATACAGCGGATGCCGCTGGCAGATCGCCGCAACTTCCTCCCGGATGACCACCTGGCTGCCCTCATAATCCGTCAACGTGGTTTTGATCAAACGCGCGATGGTACGCATGTCGTCCTGGGTGAAGCCGCGCGTTGTGACCGCGGGGGTTCCCAGCCGGATTCCGCTGGTGACGGTGGGTCCTTTGGTGTCAAACGGCACGCCGTTCTTGTTGCATGTGATGTTGACGTCGTCCAGCCGTTGCTGCATATCCTTGCCGGTCACACCGGTTTGGGTCAGGTCGACGAGCATCAGATGGGTGTCGGTTCCGCCCGCGACCAGGTCGAATCCTTCGGAAAGCAGTCCCCCCGCGAGCGCTTGCGCGTTGTCGAGGATGCGCTGCTGGTATGTTTTGAAATCCGGGCGCAGTGCTTCCCCGAACGCGACGGCCTTGGCCGCGATGATGTGCATCAGCGGGCCGCCCTGTTGTCCCGGAAAGACCGCGGAGTCAATGGCCTTGGCAAACTGTGCCTTGCACAGGATCATCCCGCCGCGGGGACCCCGCAAGGTTTTGTGTGTGGTGGTGGTGACAAAATCCGCATAAGGCACCGGGTCGGGGTGGAGACCCGCCGCGATCAGTCCCGCGATATGGGCCATGTCCACCATCAGGTAGGCACCCACATCGTCCGCGATGTCGCGGAACCGCTTGAAATCCAGTGTGCGGGGATAGGCGCTTGCCCCTGCGACGATCAGCTTGGGGCGCACCGCGCGGGCGGTCGCCAGGATTTCGTCATAATCCAGGACGCCCGTCTCCTGGGAGACGCGATAGAAATGGGCTTCGAAGTATTTGCCGGAGATGTTTTTGCCCATGCCGTGTGTCAAATGTCCGCCGTGGGAAAGATCCAGACCGAGGATGCGGTCGCCCGGATCCAGGACGGAAAAGTAGACGGCCGTGTTCGCCTGTGCGCCGGAATGGGGTTGTACGTTCGCGTGGTCCGCGCCGAACAACGCTTTGGCGCGTTCGATCGCCAGCGTTTCCGCCACATCCACATATTCACAGCCGCCGTAATAGCGACGGCCGGGATATCCTTCCGCATATTTGTTGGTCAGCGGCGTCCCCATGGCTTCGAGTACGGCCGATGAAACAAAGTTTTCGGAAGCGATGAGTTCGATTTTGTCGCGTTGGCGTCCGATTTCCGACATGACGGCCTGGTAAATGTCCGGATCGGCAGCGCGAAGATTTTCGTATGGCATGTGGCATCCTCCTCCTGAACGATGGGTGGGTGTTGTAAAAGCAAGTTAATAGTAAGAGGTGGGCGTTGTTTTGTAAAGTTCGTCGGCGGCCGGAGGTTCCAGCAGTTCGGCCGTTCCGTCCGGACACAGGATCCGGCAGGCGCCGGGCTCCACCGTTCCGATTGCGGTACATGAGATCCCCTCTTTTTCCAGCCCGGCCATCAGCGAATCTGGCCGGTCGGTCGCCAGGATCATACTGCCGGAGGCGATCAGGCGCAGCGGATCGATCCCGTAGACCCGGGCAGCCGCAGCGGTTGCGGGATGTACGGGAATCTTCCCGGCCTGTACCAGACAACCTTGTCCGGACGCGGTACACAGTTCCCACACCGCACCCAGGATGCCGCCCTCTGTCGCGTCGTGCATGGCGTGGACGCCGAGCGCGGCGGCCGCGACTCCCTCCCTGAGCACACTGACCTGTTCGATCAACGCTTCGGCTTCACTCAAAAGATCCGCGCCGATCCGGAATAGCAGGATGTCGCGTCGGTCCCGTGCGAGGATCGCCGTGCCTTCGATGCCGGCGGTTTTGGTCATACAGATCGTGTCCCCCGCCTGCGCCCCGCTGGCCAGTACGACATTTCCACGGGTCCATCCAAACGCGGTGGTGGTGACCATGGGCCGGACGACCGTATCGCTGACTTCGGTGTGACCGCCGGCGATGCGCACGCCCAGGCTGGCTGCCGTTGCGGCCGCTTGCTCCACAATGGCGGAGATCCGGGACTCTTCACAGTTGGGCGGGACGACCAGGACCACCATGATCCCCGCGGGACGTACACCCGAGGCCGCAATGTCGTTGCAGGACACATGGACCGCCAGCCGCCCGGCATCCGCGTCTGCCGCGGTGATGGGGTCACTGGACAACACCAGCCGGAAGCCGTCGCCCATGTCCATCACGGCACAATCCAGGCCGACCGAAGGGCCTGCTTCTCCCTGGGTTGGTGCAAACGGAATCTTGGACAGCACCAGCCGTTCCAGGTCACGGTTGCTGAGCTTACCGATTTTCACAGAACCACCTCTTCCACGTTCGCAAGCCCCGACGCGACCAGCGCCGGGATGTCGAGCGCTGCTTCGCACGCGAGTGTCCCTTCCAGGGTGGGCTTGGTCTTGGGATGCTTAGCGACAAAGAGCGTACAGCAGTCTTCATAAGGCAAGATGGACGTCTCGAAGGTTCCGATCCGTCGGGCGATTTCCACCGTCGCGTCTTTGTCCAGTCCAACGAGCGGGCGGAACACCGGGAGCGACACCGACGCATTGGTCACCGCCAGCGCCTCGATGGTCTGGCTTGCGACCTGTCCGAGGCTTTCGCCCGTGATCAGCGCGAGACAGCGGGTGCGTGCCGCCAGCCCTTCCGCGATCCGCATCATCACCCGACGCATGATGACGGTCATCATGTCTTCGGGCACCGCGTCCCGGATCGCCAGCTGGATCTCGGTGAAATGGACGATGTGCAGCGTCGTCCTGCCGCAAAACCCGGTCAGAAGGCGTGCCAGTTCGACGACCTTGTCCCGCGCGCGTTCGCTGGTGTAAGGGGCGGCATGGAAATATACACATTCCAGTTCCAGTCCGCGGCCGGCCATCAGGTAGCCCGCGACCGGGCTGTCGATGCCCCCGGACAGCAGCAGCATGGCTTTCCCGCCGGTTCCGACCGGCAACCCCCGCTGCCCTTTGACGATTCTGCTGTAGAGCAGCATGCGTCCTTGCTCGCGGATCTCTATATACAAGGTATAGTCCGGGTGGCGGACGTCGACCGTCAGTGTGTCGAACCTCTCGTCCAGCACGCCGCCGATCTCGGCGCTCACCACGGGAGAGGAGAACGGAAATCCCTTGTCTCCCCGCCGTGTCTCCACCTTGAATGTGGCGGGCTTCCCTTCTGTCAGCAGGGACTCCATATACTGACAGGCCATCACGCGCAGCTCGTCCATGCCCCCGTAAAACTCCCAGGCAGAACTGGCGGACACGACCCCGAAGACCGTGGTCACGCGGTCCAGGATGTCGTCCAGCCGGATGCTGCTCGACCCGGGCACGATCCAGATGCGGGATTGGGTTTGATAAACCTCCACCGGTCCGAGCGGTTTGAGCCGCCGGCTGATGTTGTCGACCAACCGGTGCTCGAACTTGCCCCGGTTTAATCCTTTGAGTGTGATCTCACCCATCCGGGCGATCACGATCTGTCTCATATCCGGTCTGTTTGTCATGTCGGTCTACTTTCTCCTTATCACATAACGCCCCAGGACGCGCAGAGTGGCCTGGACGGCCTCCTCCGCCTCCTCGACGGTATTGTTCATGCAGAAACTGAAACGCACCGCACAGCCCGCCGTGGCCTCGTCCACGCCCATGGCCCGCAGTACGGGACTGTTCTTTTTTTTGCGCGACGAGCAGGCAGATCCGGCTGACAGGCAGACCCCTTCCCGCTCCATCGCGTGAACCATCACCTCGGACGGGATGCCGGGAAAGGCGATGCTGAGAATGCCCGGATATCCATCCGCAGGCGACAAAATCCTGAAGTCCGCCCGGCCTTCCAGACCCGCCAGCAGCGCATTGCGCACCCGTCTGACCGAGACGGTGTTTTGTTCGCGGGATGCGGCCATACGGACTGCCGCGAGCGCGAAGCCTTCGATCAGAGCGGTGTTTTCCGTTCCGGGGCGCAACCCCCGTTGCTGGCCTCCACCATAGAGCAACGGCGCGATCCGGACACCCGGGCGGACAAACAACGCGCCCACACCCTTGGGACCGTGTATTTTGTGGGCACTGATCGAAGCCAATTCACAGCGCGCCGTGACCGTGTCGGTCGCAAGCTTCCCGAACGACTGGACGCAGTCCATATGAATGGCCGTCTCTGGACGGATGCGGTTGCGGATGGAGGCGATCTGCTCCGGATCGTGGATGGCCCCCGTTTCGTTGTTCACGTGGTTCAGGGAAATCAGCGCAGTGTCGGGACGGATCGCGTCGGCCAGACGATCCGGATCCACGCACCCATTACTATCCAGCGGCAAAAAGGTGGTCTCGTACCCCCGGGAGGCCAGCGCGCGCGCCGTCTCCCTCACCGCGGGATGATCCCCGGCCGAGGTGATCAGATGCTTCCCCTTGCGTGGATTGGCTTCGAGATAGCCGCGGATGGCCGTGTTGATCGACTCCGTTCCCCCCGACGTAAAGACGAGTGAAGCGGGGGTGCAAGGCAGCGTCCCGGCAATCGTTTGGGCGGCCGCTTTGATTTTGCGCTCGGCGTCTAGACCGAGCGCATGCAAAGACGAGGCGTTGCCAAACACATCGCGCATGGTCTCGGTAACCAGCGCGATAACCTCGTCCAGCGGACGGGTCGTCGCACTGTTGTCAAAATAGATCATGGGTGGATATTGTTAGCTCCTTCCGCTGTCGATCAGGATGTCGCACACATCCGAGCGCAGGATGGCAATGTCATACTCGCAGGGAATCCCGCTGCGGGAGGTCAGCCTCGACTGGACGCACAGCACCGGAGCCCCGCGGGCGATATCGAGATAGCGGGCTTCTTCGGTGTCCGCCTGCCGGACGGAGATCCTGCAGGAAGCTTTGGCCGGGAGATAGGCGTATTTATTCGCCGTGATATCGATCATTTTGCGCCGCGCCCGGAGGTCTGCCGCCAGATCCGGGAACATCGCGGCCGGGATGTAGGACTTGCACAGGAACAGCGGACTGCGGCGGTGCGCGTTGTCCGTCCAGTCCACGCGGAAATATCCGGGTTCGCCGCCCGGAACTCCTTGTCCGAACGCTTTTTCCAGATGTTCGTGGGCGTCCGGATCCATCGCATAGTCCTCAAAATGGAAATGCTCCAGACTGGCGGCCGACAACAGAGAAAAGGTAAAAGCGGAAAATCCGCGAATGTCCACTTTTTCCAGAGCGGCGGCAACAAACGTACCGCGCCCTTTCACAATCGACAGCGTGCCCTCGGATACCAGCTCGGAAATCGCCTGCCGAACCGTCGGACGGCTGAGCTCGAGCTCTTCGCAGAGCTGCAGTTCGGAAGGAATGCGCGTGCCCGGCGGATAGGCGCCGGAATCGACACGCTCGATCAACAGATCCTTGAGCTGAGCATACAACGGAACACTGCTGCGTTTGTCGAGTTTCATGTCCATGTGCCTCCCATCCGACCATAAAAAATCATGCCCATCAGCATGTCACGACAATACTATATCATACCTTGAGTTGCTCTTCTTCAGCCTGAAGCGCCGCCGCAAACCGATCCAGGACGGGCTGGACACTTTCTGCGAGGAAGCGGTCGACCTGTTGCGCGGAGCGGCCCGTATACAGACCCGGATCCATCAAATCCGCCAAATCCGCC
>LSQX01327791.1_pt1 | contig 14587 bp, 5 predicted proteins | sample 654561 | NCBI WGS metagenome assembly LSQX01 (sample SAMN04489861, study PRJNA283612) | anaerobic digester metagenome | isolation source: 4 biogas reactors fed with cattle manure at either 37C or 55C with and... | place: Denmark: Kongens Lyngby | collected 2014
ACCAGTAGACTTGATAATGCGTTTCCTGTTATTTGTGCAGCATCATTCCATGTATAAGTACCGTCTGTTAATAGAGGGCTAGCTGCATAAAGGATTGCTTGCGAACGGATTGCCTGTACAACGGCCCTGTTCATGATGAAATTCTCGCCTGTTCTAACGGTCCAAGAGAAACCTAAGGTTGATATTGGAGCGCTCATGGCAGCATCGCAATCGTCCAAAATTTGTTTTACAACCGCAGAAACTGGTGCACGCATATCTTGGCTAAAATCATGTGTTATTTCGTAAGGTTCGGTAATTAATGGAACCGCACCATAACGTTTTATAAGCTGCAGATAATAAAGTGCTCTTAATGTGTGCGCTTGTGCCTTCCATGATGTTACTTCATCTTCGAGTGAAGCCAAATCAATAGCAGATACACCTTCTATTCTTTTAAGAAATATATTGCATTTGCGAATTGCCTGATAGATAGCATCCCAAGGTTGTCCGTCAACATTCGAATAGTTTGATGCAGAAAAAGCATCTACATACCAGAGTGAAGTTAAAGAACCTTGGAAGACCATCTCGGAACTTTGTGATTCATCTGTCAGTGTTGCGCTGTTTAAATCCGGCATAATTCTCGCATTATAGCAGGAATTCAGATAACCTCTTACGCCATTTTTTGTAGCAAATAACTCATCAAGCGAGGAGCGACCGTCATATTCAAGCTCTAAAGCATCATTACATGAAGTGGCTAAGACCAGCGTGATAAAGACTAATAATATTTGAATATTTTTTTTCATTACCTTCCACTTTTAAAAATTAATATTTAACCCCACGTTATATAAACGGTACACTGGTATTGCTTCAATACCTCCGCCATAATGAGCTTCGGGTCCATAAACGTCGTGTTTTAGTTTATCCCAAGTAAACAGATTTTGCCCACTTAAGTATATCCTAGTTCCGTTGAACAAATCAAATGTATAACCAATCTCAAGATTTTTCAAGCGTAGATATGATTTATCTTCAATAAAGAAATTACTTGATTCATGATTTGAGTTCTTTTTTGCAGAGAGTGCCGGATAATTAATTGCTTCACCGTTTGAAAAACGTTCTGCTGTCCAGGCTGATTTATGCCATTCAGAGTAAACGCCTTCAAAACTATACTCCACACGTCCCATAGATCTGTCCACTGTCCAATAATCGGCAATTCCCTGAAAAAGCAGATTCATGTCAAAGTTTTTAAACTTGAATCCACCGTTAAAAGCATAGAAAAAGTTAGGTAAAGCTCCATGTCCAAGAGGTGCTAGATCTTTGTCATTAATTTTTCCATCTGCATTTAGGTCATAATATTTCAGATATCCAGGTGAAGGAGTTCCAATTTCATAAACTAGTCCACTATTGTCGATCTCCTCTTGACTGTTGAAATAACCATTTCCGTTATTGTCATCAACTATGTAGCCCCACTGTTGTCCAATTGGATAGCCTTCACTGCGGATGGGGTATGCATAATCAGCTGATCTTTGACTCTCATCCCAGAATACAATTTTATTTTTGTTATTAGCTATCCACCCTCCAAGTGAAATGTTTAAATCACGTGTGATATCTTTGTTGTATCCAAGTGTGATTTCATATCCTTTGTTTTCATATATCCCTACGTTTGCTTTGGGATAATTTCCGAGCGGTACACCTTGATAACCTGGAGTTTTAGAGGTTGCACTGGTAACACCGTTTTCTGTTTTTTCATTATAAAAATCAACTGATAGAGATAAGTTATTCCATAAAGAAAGATCTATACCGTAGTTCTTTTTAGTAATGATTTCAGGATCAAGAAATGGATTCGCAACCTGACCTTCGTCTACGTTATGACCTCCCAAGAATCCGAAACCGCCTCCAGTCAGTGTAACATTGTCGAGATACACATAACGTCCTATACCACGGTCGTTTCCAGTTTTACCCCAAGATGCACGCAGTTTAAGATATGTAAGTATTGAATTATCTTCTAGAAAAGATTCATTAGTGGCTACCCAGCCTGCAGATATTGCAGGGAATGTTGTGAATCGGTTCTGGCTAGAATATTGTTCTGAACCCGAATAACCCAAATCTACTCTTACTAAGTAACGATCGTCATAACCATAACCAACACCTATACCTGAATGTGATCGTTTGTATGGTAAACCTCCACCAGCTTTGTTCAATTGTTGATAGAAGCTGTATGCCATGGCATTGATATCATGTACCCCGTCAAAGCGACGTTGATAGTTCATTACTCCTTTGTAATTCAAGTTATAATAGAAGTCGGCAGAAGAGCGATACTGTAATGGCGTGTTCACATTTGTGCTTATTGTATTAAATTCCAATTCTGTATAATCTCCGGTGCGAACTTGCTGTTCATAGGTTCTGTTGACAAATAACCCTTTCACTGCATTCGTTTGATACCCATAGCTACCACTTACACTAAGCCCTGGTGTGATAAAGCTAAGATCAAGCTTTGGCATAAATTGTGCATAGATATTAGTTACTGTGTATTGGTCATAACCCAAACGATTTATTACAGCCCATGATGTAATCGGTTCTGTATCAGTCACTACTACCTCTCCTCCAGATATTTCTCCTGTTTCAGGATCCTGTATAAGAGGTGTTGAGGGACCGTATACATATGGTGGAAGAGAAAAAAAGCGGTACCATATCCTGTTTGCAAAACCATCCCAACTACCACCGTGACTAATTTCCACTGAATGTCCTCCGGGAGTTCTTTCTTTTTTTATGTTACCACTTAAATTAAGTCCTACGGAGAAATATTTAGTAAGTTTCACATCTACATTGGAACGGATATTAGCCCAAATAAACTGATTGTTTGGGTCGTATTGGGTGGTGGCAGGGTCAATATTCCACATACCATTCTGCTTTAATAGATTGATGTTCGTATAAAATACGGCGTTGTCGTTTCCTCCAGTTAGATTTACATTGACACGACTCATCTGAGTTAAATCTTTCGTATTTATTGCTCTCCAGTTATTATCGGGAAAATATTCACTGTTTTCACCAGAAACAAAACCATCAACAGCAGTTTTATTAAAATAAGAGTATTCTCCGTTTCCGTCATTAAAACCGGCCTGATTCCTCATTTGTACAAAATCGGCAGAATTAATGTGAGGAGGAGTTGTTGTTCTTTGTTCTAGTGTGTGATTTACTGATACATCAATTTTAAGAGGTTGTTTAATTCCTCTTTTGGTTGTGATAACAATAACACCATTTGCTCCTTGAATACCATACAACGCCTGAGAAGATGCATCTTTCAACACATTAATAGATTCTACTTCATTGGCTGTAATATATTCAAAAATTTGATTTGCATTATAGTCGTATGGAAAACCATCTATTACAATCAACGCAGTGCCACCATTAGGAGAGGCGTATCCTCTCACCCATAGTTCTGTGTTAGTTCGAGCCGGTTCAGAGTATGTTTCTCTTGTAAATAATCCTGGTAATCTGCCTGCCAGAGACATGGAAAGGTTTCCAACAGGAGAACGCTCTAATTCTTTTCCTGTTACTCTGGAAATCGAACCAGTCACTTCTTCTTTACGTTGTTCATAATTACCAAGAAAGACTATTTCATCTAGATCAAATGTTTCTGCCCTCTCTAAAGTAACATCTAGTGTTCCATTAAGTGTTTCACTGATGTCGTTACTTTGAGAAACATATCCCAGATAAGTGAAGTTTAAATATGTACTCCCATCATTAATCAAAATGTTATACTCGCCGTTTCGATCTGTAATTGTCTTATTATTCCCCATTTCTGAAGTAATCAAAACACCTTGCAGAATGCGGTCGTTTCCGTCTTTTACCGTCCCTTTCACTTGTGCATTAAGAGAGAAAGCACATAACAATAAACAGGTAAACGACAATAAATATTTTTTTATTAAATTATTCATAGATAGATCTATTTTAATATTAAAAAAATGGTTACCAACCCGGATTTTGCCAGTTATCACCTGTCAGTGCCATCATAATGTTGACATCATTAAGCGGAATTGGGAATTTTAAAAACTTATTCGAATAACATAAGCGTTCCCTGGAAACAGGGCCTCTTGCATATGTATAACTGCCATCAGCATTACGTGTTATGTGAGCAGCTGTAATCCAACGGTCTGTTTTTTCAAGTGTGTCGTCGGGTTTACTCCAACGGCGCACATCGAAATAGCGATGAGCCTCAAAGGCTAACTCTACCCGTCGTTCATTATGTATACGTTCTATAAGTTGTTCTTTGGAGAGTCCTGTTGGAAGTGGAGGCATATTTACTCTGCTTCTAATGGCGTTAACCGCCTGGTATGCTTCTTGGGTATGACCTGACTCTGCGGCTGCTTCCGCCAGATTAAGATATATTTCCCCGAGTCTCATCACCTTTGCACGTGCATGAGCAGCAGTAACCACCTCTTGCCCAGAATTGGGATGAAGAAATTTACGAAGAAAATATCCCGTACGGGTTGCTTTACGGGTTGTTTGATGACGTCCTGTTTGTGGTTCGCCGCCCCAAGTTGCAATTATGCGTTCGCGATATCCCTTCTGTGCAGGGTAATTTTCAACACTCTCTGATGTTTCATCGAAAATCCAGTAGCAAGTTCTTTTAGATCCATTATAATAAATAGATGAGTAAAAGCGTGGATCACGGTTTTCATATGGATTCTGAGGATCATATAAAGTGTTACTTGGATTATAGTTTGGTTGTAGATGAGTTATTTCATCAATATAGGGTTTAGAAAGATTTAAAATTGGCTGCCCATCAATTGTTTCAAAGCAATCTACAATCTCTTGTGAAGGGCACGACCCTGATTTATATCCCATAACTGCACCAATCCCTTCAGTATTTATCCAGTCCTGACCTTCACTGGTTTGATAGATTGTTTCTTTGTCTGTTGGATTAGTTTCAAATCCCATATTATTGCTAAAATATTCATTGAAAAGTTTCGCTGCATCGTTGGGAAGATGTACATCCGGATTGTCTTTCCAAGACGAGAAATTAACTTTATTGTATAACTCATATCCGTTATTTTGCAGATTTGCCAATGCTTGTTTGTTTATTTGATAGGCTTCTTCCCAATAGTTCTCCCCTTCGTTATACAATGGACTTGCGGCATATAGTGACATTCTTGATTTAATGCCTTCTGCTATCGCTTTCGTAAACCGATATCCCTCAGCATCAGTTGTAATACGCCAAGGTAGTTCGGTACTAGAGAGAGCCGCGTCACAGTCTTCAATAATGAACTGAACTACATCATAGTATGAGCCACGTTCTGTAGTTGAAAAATCATCAGTATAAATATAGGCTGTCGTTTGAATAGGTAGCGGGCAACCAAAAAATTTGAGCAATACCATGTAATAATAAGCTCGTAATATATGAGCTTCTGCTTTCCAGCGAGAACGGTTCGCTTCACTCTTCACTTTTGCCTCATCTATATTATCCAGAAAGACGGTACATTTGCGTATAGCGGTCCACATACGTACCCAGTAGTTGCCATTATTATTATCGGCCCACGATGTATTGAAATGCGATGCGGCAGATACGTTGCCGTTATAGAGCAATCCGGATGTGATCCATGATTCAGCTTCAGCATCCGTATCCCAAGCTTCATCACTCCAGTCTACAGGTCCACGCATCCAAAAGAAATAGTTGTGTCCTTCAGCAGGAATGTATAAATAACAGGAGTTAAGGTAGGCAGCTGTTTTTTCATCATCTTGAAAAACCTCTTCAAGAGAAATCTTCCCATCTGGAGCCTGATCCAGTGCATCAGTACATGAAAAGAGAAATAGCAAAAGTAGAAATGCCAGACCTCCAGTTTTTAATATATTATTTTTCATCATTATATCGTCAATTTATCTTGTTAATAAACTTAGAACTTGATATTAGTGCCGAAGCTGAAAATACTGGTCTGTGGATATCCAATAGAATCATCATTTTCAGGATCTAAATGGCCAGGTCTAAATTTTGGTGACCATGTAAGTACGTTTTGACCATTCACATACAACCTTAAGCTGGAAATACCTAACATCTTAAGAGAATTTTCTGGGAGTGTATACCCAATTTCAAAATTCTTTAAACGAAACAGGTCGCGATCAAAAACAAAGAAAGAATTTGCTTTGTGATTGGTTGATTCACCTGTATGCAATGCTGGATAGGTGATTTCATCTCCATTTTCCCAGCGTTCTTTTGTCCATGCTTTTTTATGATAAGGGAAATAGGTCCCTCTGAGTGTGTATTCATACGTACCTTGTGCCGCGAAGGCAGAGCTAAACTTGGCTAACCCCTGGAAAAAAATGTAGGCATCAAATCCTTTCCATTGTGTGGATAATGAGAACCCATAACTATATCGAGGGATATTACCCACTCCAATGGGAGCTTGATCTTTATCATTGACAACACCGTCATCGTTGATGTCTTTGTATACAAAATCACCTGGTCCAGGAGTTCCAAAGTCATATGTGACTCGGTTGGGATCTGCCAATGTTTCCTCAGTCCAAAAACCTTTATCTTGATCCCAGTCAATAAGGTATCCCCAACTTTGTCCTAAGGGGTATCCTGTAGCTCGGTATTGATAAGCATAGGTCTCATCGCGTGGAACTTCATCCATTTTGATCACCTTGTTTTGGTTGTAGGATAACTGTCCTTTTACATTGAAGAAGAGATCTTTGTTCATTTGCTTGTTATAACCAAGTTCTATCTCATATCCCTTGTTCTCAATTTCACCCAAATTTACCTTGGGAATATTACCCAATGGAGTTCCTTGCCATGCAGGCAGACCTTGTCTTGTAATGAGTATCTGAGAGCGGTCTTCGCGGAATAACTCAAACTGACCAGTGAAATCTTTCAAAATAGAAAAGTCCAATCCAAAATTATACTTGTTGGCCGTCTCCCAGGTTAGCATTTTGTTTCCCAGTAATCCTTCGTTTATACCTTTACCAGCAGCAAGGCTGCCTGAGAATCCTCCTCCCATAGTGATGTCATCCAGATAGAGAAAGCGGGCTCCACCCATTTTGTCATTACCAACTTTTCCGTATGAAGCTCTCAATTTGAGAAAAGTTAATATTGGATTGTCAAGTAGAAAATCTTCGTTTGAGATAGCCCATCCAGCTGAAAAGGAAGGAAAGAACCCGAAACGTTTTTCTGGAGAGAATTGTTCAGAACCATTATAACCAAAGTTGACTTCTGCGAAATAACGTGAAGCATAATCGTAGGTAGTACGACCGGCAAAACCTAGAACATTGAACGGAATCTGTGCACCACCTGAATCCCAGTAGTCTCTCTCGGCACGTAGCATACCACCCACTGTGTGATCACCGAAAGTGCGGTTGTAAAGTAATTGTCCCTGTATATTCATATTGTATCTTGAACCTTGGCCATAAGACATGTAAAAATTGTCCTGCTTTAGTTCATGTACAGAGAAAGTGAGCTCATCTGTATTCGGGTCAACAAATGCCTGATAATCTGTCTGGAACATATTTCCTCGTGTCATGCTGTTTCCATTAGCATCATAGGATATCATTCCTTTTAAAGCTAGACCTTTTGTTATACCTCCCAGGTCGAAATCGAGACCGAAAGAGGAATTAAGATTTGAACGGGTATCGAGATTGTAACCATACCAGTTCATAATCATCAGTGGTGAACGGTCTGCATAATGTCCTACGTTTAGATAAGTAGGATCTAAAGGTCTATCAGCTGGAATGCCGAAACCAGGTAATGTTGCTGGACCGGGAGAGATAGGTAAAATGGTTTGTGCCTGATATATCATATCTCGTACTAGCCAGGCTCTATCACCGCCATACATAACACCCGGGTTGGGCATATTCACTTTCTCTATATATGTGCCTAAATTGAGGTATGCCTTTAACCATTTATTTATTTTATAATCTATATTGGAGCGAAAACTGTAACGATCCAGCTTAAAGGAAGGGTCATATTTCAGAATCTCTTCTGATACAGTATTCATATTGCCACCCTGATGGAGGAATCCAACGTTCATGAAGTAGGAGACCTTGTCTGTACCACCACTCATATTGGTATTGACTGTAGTTTGTGGTGACCAACGTTTAACCAACATTTGGTACCAGTTGTTGTCGGGATACATCCATTTTCTGAGTGCTGCCTTTGAAGCATAATCAGGATCGTTAGGATCGAGGCCTTGTAGTGGATCCCGAAATTTATCAATAATGGCTGGACTAAATGCTGGATCCAGACCATCGTTCATCAATGCTTCGTTACGAAGATTCATATATTCGATAGATCCAGGCATTTCCGGTTCACGTGTAAGCTTGGAATAACTTTGGGTAACATTTACCGAAAGCTCTGGTTTTCCCTCAGTACCACGTTTAGTAGTAATTATCAAGACACCATTGGCACCTCGTACTCCAAAAACTGCTGTAGCTGATGCGTCTTTCAATACAGAGATAGATTCTACTTCATTGATATCAAGAGTTCGGATATTATCCCTAGGAACACCATCGATAAGAATCAACGGGTTAGTACCATTAATGGTACTTGCTCCACGTAAATACATGGTTGCATCGTCCACACCGGGTTGACCTCCCACACGCTGCATAGATGTCAAGCCGGCAATACGTCCTGAGAGCGCATTAGCGAGACTTGGGGATGTGGAAACTCTCAGGTCACTAGTGCTTACTGTGGAGATAGCACCTGTTACTGAAACTTTTTTCTGAACCCCGTAAGCCACAATAACGACTTCCTCTAGGAGTTCTGAATCTTCAATAAGAACTATGTCAATAGATGTTCTACCATTTACATCTATTATTTGTTTATTCATACCCACATAGGATACTTCGATTTTTGCATTAGGCGGAATGTTGGAGAGTACATAGTTACCGTCAAAATCGGTAATAGTTCCTTTCTCTCCTTCTCCGACAACTTTGAGGGTTACGCCAATGAGAGCTTCGTTCTTGCTATCAGTTACTAATCCTGTAACTGTAATATTTTGTGCAGATATCCCTATTGAATACGTGCATAAAATTAAGAACATGAAACTTTTCCACAGAGTAAGTGAAATTTGTTTTTTCATTCCTTGATTTGTTTAAATTAATTTCATTTTTTTTTCTGTTAGTCGAAAGATTTGATGAAAATTTTCATTTACTATAATTGACATTTGTTATCGCTTTTTATGAATAACTTTAGTCAAAAATAATGTTAGGTTGCAAGTAGGTGTTTTTCTTCCATAAATGATAATAATTAATAAATTTACTAGTCTATATTTTATACATCTTTAATTTCACGATAAGGCATATGCATTTGTGCGATTAATATTAATCTGATTACACTAATAGGTATTTTTTATTCACTTTATGTATATATATATAAGATAATATAAAATTATATATATATTCTTAGATGATTAAAGGTGCAAATTTAATTGAATATTTTAGTATGCTGCTTAGAAAATTGATAAAAACATAGATATATATGACATATTATGTTAAACCAATTGTAAATAATTTTATTAAACTTTGTTGGACAGCTACATCTTATTTGTATAACTCAATAGTTTGAATAATAATATTATACCTTAATCTACTCAATCTATTATGCTGTTTTAATATCATATCAAAGAGTATGTATTTCAGATATACTCCTTAATGTTGTACTTTAATCATCCATATCCCTGAACCAATATTTTCAATAACTGAAAAATCACCTTGTTTCCGATAATCTACTGGTTGACTGTTTAAGTATACTTTCTGTTTTGTAGAATAAAAGGGAAGATGCAATTCGGCTGTTGTATTTCCAGGAATAGCCACTTCGAGCAGAAAAGATTCATTAGGGTTGTTAATGAATTTAACAATAACATCACCACGAACTGTTGGATGTTTTACTTCAGCAGATTCCAGTGATGCAGGTTGTGGTTTGATTCGTATTTTTTGAAATCCAGGTTCTAATGGCTCTATGCCCATCAGTTTCCGAGGGATAATGTTGGCAGGTGCTGCGCCCCAAGCGTGATTCCAGTCCTGATTAGGTTTGTATTTGTTGTCCCAAGCCTCTAGAGCCATTGTAGAGCCTACACGAATCATATTGTACCAGCTTCTTTCGGAAGTAGATGTTAGCAATTCTAATCCATAGGCAGCATCGTGACTATCGTATATGGCATCGAGTAGGAACTGCGCACCATATACACTACAGGCCATCTTTCTAGAATGTATAAATTCCAATATCGATTTAACGTTCTTTTCGGGAACGAGACCAAAAGCGAGTGGGAACATATTGGCGTGAAGAGAAGCGTGATCGGTACCTATTCCATCGACATAAATACCGCGTTTTTTATCAAATAAGAATCTATTAAAAGATTTTTTTAGTTTGTCAGCCTGTGCGGAGTAAAACTCTTGGTCTTTGTGTTTTCCCAGAGTTTTTGCTATACTTGCCAGCAGTGTAAGTGCTTTGTAATGATATGCGTTTACCACTGTATTTATATCGGTAAATACAAATCCATCGGTTTCCCCTACTTCCTCCTTTTCTAATCCTAGAATTCCTGTATGTGGCCAATCTACAATATCGTTCAACTTACCTTTAAAATGAATGGATTCAAGAATTTCCGGAGTTACCTTGCCTGTTCGGGTGCTGATAAATCCATTTTCATCGGATAGCATTGAGAGCGTCTTGGCTTTAAGATCATTATAGTAATGTTTCAATGAAGATATATTACCGGTATACATATAATCTTGCCACGCCATAAGTACCGATTGCATTATCCATTCGGTTGGCCATGTGGGTTTATGTATGAGGTATTCGTGAGAGTAGCGTGCCATGCCGTAATCGCGTGCAACGCTGTAATGAGATAGTTGATTGATAACTGCGTCGCCCTCATATGGAATCCTTTCGCGATCCCCATCGATGTATATGCCCATAAATGAAGTCGCTTTTATGGTATATTTACTTAAATCCCAAATCATATTCAATAAAGTGTCAGAACTATGAAAATAGGAATCAGAATCATTGAACGGGTAAAAAGCGGACTCTCTTATAATATCCTTTGCTTGCAGTGAGTATTTGTAATTTTCTATTTCACAATAACGAAACGGTGTAACCTCTCCAATATAATCTGGCATTAATATAGCTTGTGGTCCTGTGTTTCTTTTGTCTGGACGTATTGTAACTACATATGTGTTCCACCCTTTTTCAGGTTCAATAGTATATCGTGAATAACGGATGCTACCTCCAGGGGAGCGATCCACACCGCTTTCCTTCTGAGCTTCACCTAAATGGATAATAACTGTGTCTGCACCCTCTTCGGAGTACAAATTCATTCGTAGTCTTCCGAATGATGCTTTCCCAAAATCGGCAAAATAGCGGTTCTCTCCAGTGCTATTAATTTTTATTGGATGTTCGTCAAGTTTCTGAATAGGGTATCTGTCGGTAGCATAATCTGTAAGTTTATCGGATGTTTTAAACTGGCATATTTCGGAGTACTTTGATACCTCTTCATAGACTGTGAAATGTTTATTTGACATTGATGTCTCCTGCTTGACCCATATTTTAACTTTCCAGAAATAGACTTTTCCTGGATCAAGTTGTTTGCCACTATAAGGAATATTCAGAGATTGACTGCTCTGTACTTTTCCGGAATTCCACAGATAACTTGAGTCTATATCTTCGGAATCCTGTTTGTCACTTGCATGGTTCTGAAGTGTTTCTTTATTTGAAGTGACTAATATTTGATAAGCTGTTTGATTTGTGTTTGGTGCCACAGATGGAACCTCCCATCCAAAAAAGGGCGCTTCGGTACTTATTTCGGTGAATTGAAAATTCTCTCTTAGAGAAACGGCTTCATCTAAAGAAGTAGTTGTAAGATATCCATTTAAAAAAACTTGTTCTGGTGTGTATAATATGTTTACGGATAATCCGTATGGAGCGGGTATTTCCTGTGTAAAAACTGATAAACAGATAAACAGGTTTATTAAATTTAGAAGGATAGTTTTTTTTATGTTCATTATATTTTATTTAATTTGTTTAGTCCACCTGAATAAATCAATTTTATCTGGGAAGAAGGGGATCTCAGTATAAACATCCTTTTAATTCATTACTAGGATTTGAGAAACGTCAAGAACGACCTACCGCTGCTTGTCCCTGTATCGACAGTTAAAAATGAGTTGATTTATCTTCAACTACATTGAGGTTAAATAATGTTTAAAATTGAAAGAATGTAACAAAAGTAAAGTTTAAAATGTGTCCTTACAATTTAATAAATGATTTAATGACTGTGCTATTTGATATTATTTATTTTTGTTATTAGGAGTACCAGGCTCTTTAATTCTTTTCGTGTAAAGATTAATTAAATATAGTAGTTTTTTTCTGTGTCAAAAAACATAGCTGAAAAATCAATTATTAAATCGATTTAAGATTAAAATTGAATACATTTGTCAAGTTATTTGAAGTAAGCAGTGCTAAATAGTGCCAATTAAAATGTCTGAAAACATATACTCTTATTTGATTCATTGCTCCAACAACTTCGTAATCTCCTCTAAAAAACGGGATAGAGTTATTGTGCCTAGTAACGTGTTCGTGCTTGGCTCTTTTAAGAATAACGAAACATCCGTAAATCGACAAATCAAAACTTAAGAATTAATAATCAGTAAATCGATAAAATAAAAAAAATGCCAAAAGTACAGATTATAGACCCGTCAGAGGTTCGTAAACCGGGATTCGTGGAATTTCAACCCATTCCCGTCAACCAATATCAAAAGAGCGTAAAGGACGAAAAAGGAAACTTTACTGTTGATGAATTCCGTGCCATATATCACGATATGGTATTGATACGCGAATTCGAAACTATGTTGAATTTGATTAAGACCAAAGGGGAGTACAACGATATACCTTACAACCATCCCGGACCAGCGCACTTGTCCATTGGTCAGGAGTCTGCAGCTGTAGGAATGGCTTGGACACTAACGGTCGACGACTTCATCTTTGGTAGCCACCGTTCGCACGGTGAGATTTTAGCCAAAGGTATGTCGGCCATTCACAAGTTGGGCGACCGTGAACTTACTGAAATAATGGAAACTTTCTTTGACGGTGCAGTATATGAGGTGGTAAAAAAAGACTTTACCGGATCGGTCAAGGAATTGGCGAAACGATTTTTGGTATATGGAACTTTAGCAGAGATTTTTGCCCGAAAGACCGGTTTCAACAGAGGCCTGGGCGGATCGATGCACGCATTTTTCACTCCGTTTGGTGTCTATCCCAACAACGCAATCGTAGGCGGCTCGGGCGATATTGCTGTAGGTGCAGCATTGTATAAGAAGGTAAACCGCAAATCGGGTTTAGTAGTTGCCAATATCGGTGATGCTGCTATGGCTTGCGGTCCTGTGTGGGAGGGTATAACTTTTGCTGCTATGGATCAGTTCAATGAGTTGTGGGAAGGCGATATGCAAGGCGGTCTTCCTATCATTATTAATATTATGAACAACCAATACGGTATGGGTGGACAGACCTGCGGCGAAACCATGGGATATGGCATTGCTGCTCGTATTGGTGCAGGTGTGAACCCTGAGCAAATGCATGCTGAGCGTGTAGATGGATATAACCCTCTGGCAGTAATTGACGCTTATAAACGCAAACGCAAAATTATAGAAGAAAAGAGAGGTCCTGTATTGTTGGACGTACTAACCTACCGTTACAGTGGTCATTCGCCTTCCGACGCTTCGTCTTATCGTACCAAGGAAGAAGTAGAGGCATGGGAAGCGCAAGATTGCATCCAGAGTTTTGGAGCAGAGATGATAGAAGCCGAGGTTGCATCACAAGCCGATCTAGATAAGATTAACGATGAGATAAAGGGACTTGTGCATGAAATGTTCCTTAGATCGATTGATGATGACATCTCTCCGAAAATGGAAAATGCCGAAGTAATAGGTGATATGATGTTTTCAAATGGATCCAAAGACTCGTTTTCCGACGCTAAGCCGGAAGCACTGATACCGTTGGAAGAAAACTCAAGGGTGAAGAAAATAGCGAATAAAGAACGTTTTGCGTTTGATGCCGAAGGGAAACCGTTCAGCAAAATGAAGCAATTCCAATTGCGTGACGCTATTTTCGAAGCAGTGATCGACCGATTTTATAAAGATGCATCGCTTATTGCATATGGTGAAGAGAACCGCGATTGGGGCGGAGCCTTTGCTGTGTATGGTGGTTTAACCGAAGCGTTGCCCTACCATCGACTTTTTAATTCGCCCATTGCCGAGGCATCCATTGTGGGAACAGCAATCGGAGACGCAATGTGAGGCGGTAGCGTAATCCCCGAAATCATGTATTGTCATTTCCTAGGTAGATGTGGAGACAAAGTATTTAATCAATAACCAAAATGGCAGGCGATGAGTGGTAACGTGTTGAAGATGCCTGTAGTGTTACGTGTCTCAGTAGGCTCTAAGTATGGTGCACAGCATTCACAAGACTGGAGCTCCTTAGTGGCTCACATTCCAGGAATTAAAGTTTGCTTCCCTGTTACCCCTTACGATGTGAAAGGATTGATGAATGCGGCCTTGCAAGGCACCGATCCAGTGGTTTTCTTCGAGAGCCAGCGTATTTATGATATCGGCGAGCAATTTCATGAAGGAGGTGTAC
>LSQX01330191.1_pt3 | contig 14587 bp, 10 predicted proteins | sample 654561 | NCBI WGS metagenome assembly LSQX01 (sample SAMN04489861, study PRJNA283612) | anaerobic digester metagenome | isolation source: 4 biogas reactors fed with cattle manure at either 37C or 55C with and... | place: Denmark: Kongens Lyngby | collected 2014
GCACCCTCTTGGATGCTGAGCAGATGATCAAGGAGTATGTGGGCAGATCCGATTGGCGGGTGAATGAGAACAGTAATATGAACTACTCCCTGCAGGGACTGAATAACCACATTATCTCTGCTGTTACCTCCAGGTACTGGCTGGAAGAAGTGTATCCCAAGGAGATCAAAGAAGCCCATGTCCAAGGAGATTTTCATATCCATGACTTAGGCCTGCTTGCCCCTTATTGCTGCGGCTGGAATTTGGAAGACTTGCTGCTCAAAGGCTTCGGTGGAGTCAGTGAGAAGGTGGAAAGCACACCGGCGAGGCATTTTCGGACAGCTCTGGGTCAAGTTGCCAACTTTTTCTATACACTGCAGGGTGAAGCCGCTGGGGCCCAGGCCTTTGCTAATTTCGATACATACCTGGCTCCCTTTATTGCCCATGACGGCTTGAACTACACCCAGACTAAACAGGCCCTTCAGGAATTCATCTTTAACCTCAATGTACCTACCCGGGTAGGTTTTCAGACTCCCTTTGTCAATGTGACCATGGACCTCACGCCTTCCAAGGCTTTAGCTGACAGTCCGGTGATCATCGGGGGAGAGTATCAGGATTCCTGCTATGGGGACTATCAAGAGGAAATGGACATGCTGAACATGGCCTTCTGTGAGGTGATGATGGAGGGTGATGCCAAGGGCAGGACCTTCAGCTTCCCAATTCCCACCTACAACATCACCGAGGATCTTGACTGGGATTCCCCGGTATTCCAGCGGGTGCTGGCGATGACTGCCAAATACGGCATTCCCTATTTCGCCAACTTCCTCAACTCCGATTTGTCTCCAGATGATGTCCGCAGTATGTGCTGCCGGCTGCGATTGGATGCCCGGGAACTGCGAAAAAGGGGCGGGGGCCTCTTTGGCGCCAACCCGCTCACTGGATCTGTGGGGGTGGTCACCATCAACCTGCCCCGGATCGGGTATTTGAGCAAGAGCAAGGAGGAGTTCTTCCAGCGGTTGGGCGGCCTGATGGAGCTGGCCAAGGAAAGCTTGCTGCTCAAGAGACAAATATTGGAAAGGCTGATGGAAAAGGGGCTTTTCCCATACTCCCGATTCTACTTAGGAGATGTCTACCGGCGGTTTGGCTGCTACTGGGCTAATCATTTTAACACCATCGGCCTCATAGGTATGAATGAAGCCCTGCTGAACTTTGCCGGCTGTGACCTGGCCTCTGCCCAAGGGCAGGCCCTTGCCCAGGAGGTGCTTAACTTCATGCGGGGCCGGCTGGTGGATTTCCAAGAGGAGACCGGCCAACTGTTCAACTTGGAGGCAACTCCGGCAGAAGGTACATCCTACCGCCTAGCTCAGCTGGACAAAAAGGCGTATCCTTTGATCATCACTGCTGGAAACGGTAAAGCATCGTATTATACCAATTCTACTCAGCTGCCGGTGGGGTATACAGATGATCTCTTTGCAGCCCTTGACTTGCAGGAGCCCCTGCAGACTCTCTACACCGGCGGGACGGTATTTCATGCTTTCCTGGGAGAGCAGGTTGATGATCTTGACGCCTTGAAAGCATTGCTCCAGTCGGTCTTCAGCAACTACCGCATCCCATACTTCACCATTACGCCCACCTTCAGCATCTGCTCCAGCCATGGTTACCTCCGGGGAGAGCAGGAGGCATGTCCAACCTGCGGGAGGGCTACAGAGGTCTGGAGCCGGGTGGTGGGGTTTTACCGGCCCATTAAGAACTGGAACCTGGGCAAGCAGGCGGAGTTTCAAGAGCGCCGCACCTTTGCAGCTTTGGAGATGGCACAGTGAAGATCGGCGGACTGGTACCTGTAAGCCTGTTGGACTACCCGGGGATGCCGTGTATCAGCATCTTCACCCTGGGATGCAATCTCCGCTGTCCTTTTTGCCACAATCCCGGCCTGGTCTTGGACCAGGCCCACGGCGAGGTCAGTCATGAAGCTGTGCTGGAGTTTTTGCGGCAAAGGCGGGGTAAGGTGAACGCCGTCTGCATCAGCGGCGGGGAGCCCACCGTGCAGCCGGGTTTGGTGTCCTTTATCCGGGAGGCCAAGCATATGGGCTACAAGGTCAAACTAGATACCAACGGGTCTCGGCCGGAGGTGCTCCAAGCGCTGTTGGATGAGGGCCTGCTGGACTATGCAGCCATAGATATCAAGTCGTCACCGGCCAAGTACAGGCAGGCGACGGGAGGCCTAATGGATTTTGCGTTAGCTGCTCAAACCGTAGATATCCTGCGGGGGAAAAACACCCGGTTTGAACTCCGCACTACAGCGGTGCCGGGCCTCGTCAGTTTGGAGGACCTGGAGATGATCATCCAGCTGCTGGGGCCCGTTCCCCGGTTTGCCCTGCAGCAGTTTCGCTCCAAGCAGACACTGGATCCTGCATTTGCAGCCGTGGCCCCCTATCCAGCGGGCTGGTTTGAGAAAGCAAGGAACATAATTGGGGATCGGGCTCAGGAGGTCACAATTCGCGGGATCTGCTTTGTGACAGGTATTGCTAAGTAAAAAAGGGCTCTATATAGAAAGGACTTGAAAGCAATCGGTTGAATTAGTCCAAAAAGGGATGTTAGACAACAGTGAAGTGGGAAGGACATCTTCGGTTGACAACTTTCCTAAGGGGGTGAGAACGGCTTTAGTACGAGGCACGCTGTGATTGTTGTATTGTCTATATTACAACTGTGAGGAGGAAGGCAGCAGAATGAAAACAAGAAAGTACATATTGTTGGGTCTAATGGTCATTTGCCTCATAGGAGCAGGTGTTGTTCCGGTCTTGGCTGCCTGGCCAACCCAGAACATTAACCTCATCGTTCCCTGGAGCCCTGGCGGGGCCTCTGATCTGACAGCTAGAACCCTGGCTGTCCAAATGGAGAAGGCTCTTGGCAGGCGCATTACTGTCACCAATACTCCCGGCGGTTCCGGTGCCATCGGCACCCAGGCGATGTTCGATGCTCCCCGTGATGGGTACACCTGGAGCGGCAACGCGGACGGCAGTATCATCACTTACCAGTGCCTTGAGTATCTGCCTGAGATCAGCCACCGTGATTACGCATCCTTCCTAGCGGTATTCACGCCTAATGTCATTTGCGTACCGGCCAGCTCCCCGTATGATGATTTTCCAGCATTTCTGGAGGCGGCCAAGAAGGGCACCATTACCATTGCTTCCGCTGGAGTTGGCAGCAGCGGCCACCAAGCAGCCGAGATTTTCGCAGCCTATGGCGGAGTCGAGTACCGCCATGTGCCTTACCAGGGCGGTGCTCCTGCAGTAACTGCCACTGTCAGGGCAGAAGTAGACTCGGTCATGCAGCTGTCCATGGAGGTCACAGAGATGCTGCGGGCCAAGCAGCTAAAGGCTTTGGCAGTTATGGACAGTGAACCGCTGACCATCGATGGCTACGGCACCATCCCGGCCATCACTGAGTGGATTGCCGACTTCCCAGTTGTTGGCGGACGATTTGGGCTGTTCCTGCCTAAGGACATCCCCGCCGAGGCTAACGACAGGATAACCGAAGCGTTTATTGAGGCAACTCAGTCTGAGGCTATGATCAACTTTGCTCAGGAGCGGGGCTCTAAGGCTATCAGCATGTACGGAGACGAGGCAGCTCAGGTGCTGGAAGACGGTGCCCGTCTGATCAACTGGATGCTTTACCGGGCAGGGGTTGTGGAGAAAGCCCCATCTGAGTTCGGCATCCCTGAGCCGTAAGCCTTACAACTTCAAGAGGGGTGACTTGGCTTCACCCCTCTTTTTTGCAGAGCAGGTGCGGGTGCTGCCCGAACAGCTGGCTGCATCGCAAGGGGATCTAATCAATGAGGTGACTGCGGTATGCAAAAAAGTGATTGGTGGTGTGGTGTGGCCATTGTCTTAATCAGCCTCTTTTTCATTGGGGGCAGCTTGGCCATGCCATGGTCGGATAGAGGCTTCGACTGGACTGCTGCCCCGGGACTAACCCCGGTGGTATTAGCCGTTTTCCTGGCAATTACCGGCATTATCCTAATGGTGCGTTCCCGGACAAATCCCAAGTTCTACCAACAGTTAGAAAAGTCAATGGCACAGCCGGCCGTTGATGAAGAAGAGGCCGGTGAGGCCGAGGAGCCAGCAGGGGGAGAGCTTCCGGATTTTCTCCGGTCTGAAAGGATCAGGATGATCCTAGTCATCGTTCTATGCGCAGTGTATTCCTTTTTGCTATTGGGCCGGCTTCACTACATTGCGGCAACGGCGATTTTTGTCGGAGCGTTCATCTTGGTTTTCCGAGGAGCAGGCTGGCTGAAATCTGGAATCATTGGCGTGTTGGTGGCTGTTTGTGTTTGGCTCGCGTTTCAACAAGGGTTTGGAGTATTCTTGCCGTGAGACTGGAGGTGTTCACATGTCGCCATTAACGTTTGTGACTGAGTTCGTCAAACTGCTGGATATCACAACCATTTTCAATGTATTTTGGGCGACCGCGTTTGGGATTATCGTGGGAATGCTTCCAGGCTTGTCGGCCACGATGGGTGTCGCTCTCTTGACTGGTTTGACCTTTAGCTTTGCGTCGGAACAGGCAGTAGTGATCCTCATAGCTGTCTATGTCGGTGCCATCTACGGCGGCAGCCGTTCAGCTATTTTGCTTAACATTCCCGGAACAGCCTCCAATGCGGCCACCTGTCTAGATGGTTATCCTTTGGCCAAGCGGGGCGAGGCTGGATATGCTATTGGTCTGGCGACTACATCGTCTGCTTTGGGTACATTGTTTGGCCTAATCTGTTTAGCCATTATCTCACCCCTCTTAGGTAAGATTGCCCTGCAGTTTTCTTCCTGGGAGTTTTTCGTACTTTCAGTGTTTGGTATCGTTATTTGCGGCAATCTGACGGCGCCCAAAGATCCTTTAAAGGGCTGGGTAGCCGGCCTTCTAGGGCTGCTGCTATCCCAGATTGGCCAAGATCCAATCCAAGCATTTCCCCGGTATACTTTTGGTTCACTGCAGATGCGAGGTGGGCTGTCCCTGATTCCGGTGCTGGTGGGGGCCTACGGTGTAGGTGAAATCATTGGGGTGATGCAGTCTCCTGTCGGGTATAGAGTCAAGACCGAGATTACTCGGGTGATCCCCCGCATGCGTGACCTGTTCCGATACTGGAAGACCATCATTCGTTCCGGCATCATTGGGGTCATTGTCGGGGCCATTCCCGGTGTAGGAGAAGACACCGCTGCCTGGATTGCCTATGATTTCGCCAAGCGCTTCAGCAAGAAGCCGGAGGAATTCGGCAGAGGCTCCCATGAAGGGCTGATTGCCGCTGAGACGGCCAACAATGCCTGCGTCGGCGGTGCAATCATCCCGGTGCTCACCCTGGCGGTACCCGGAAGTGCACCGGCAGCCGTTTTGCTGGCAGCCATGTGGCTCCATGGGATTCGGCCTGGGCCCCTCTTGCCCATTGAACAGCCGACCTTCGTTGCCACCACTACGGCCATCTTCCTGTTGGCTACCATTGCCATGGCCGTTCTGGGGCTGTCCTTTGTGCGGCCCATCGTCAAGATCCTGCAGGTCCCCCGGACCATCCTGATGCCCATAGTCTTTGTGCTGTGTGCAGTGGGAGCCTACGCGATTAACGGCCGGCTGTTTGATGTGGGGGTCATGTTCTTGTTTGGACTCCTGGGTTATGTGATGCGGGAGAACAACTATCCGGCGGCGCCGTTGGTGCTCGGATTCATACTCGGGCCCATGGCTGATGATAATTTCCGCCGGGCAATGATCATCCGGTCAGGGGACTTTACTCCGTTTTTCACTCGGCCCATCTGCATAGTGCTCTGGCTGCTCACCCTGGCAGTTATCTTGAGCCGCAGCGGCCTCTGGGACTTAGTGAGAAAGAAGACGGTCAAGACAGCTGGTTAAGCGACTGTTGTAGGCGGCCAGAAACCGCTGGCATCTAGTCAGTTGGGAGCCTGTGATACCAGGAGGAGTAGTAATGAAATTCGCCATCTGTAACGAGTTGTTCGAGGGGTGGGCTTTTGAGTGCATCGTGGACTGCGCGGCCCAAGTGGGGTATCAGGGGATTGAACTGGCCCCCTTCACCTTCGGGGACTCGGTGATTGACATCTCTTCGGAGGAACGGAGAGCCATTAGGAAGACGGCTGAAGCAGCTGGGCTTGAAATCGTAGGACTGCACTGGCTGTTAACTAAGCCTGAAGGGCTGCACTTGATGCACCCTGACAAAGAGGTGCGGGAGAAGACTGTCGATTACCTGTGTCAGCTGGTTGAGTTCTGTGCTGACGTAGGGGGATGGATAATGACCTTCGGCTCACCCAACCAGCGCAGCATTTTACCGGGCATGTCCCGGGAGACAGCGTGGGGGTTTGCCGTCGAAGGCCTGCAGGCCTGCGGTGAGGCAGCCCGCAGCCGCGGGGTGATGATCTGCATGGAAGCCCTTCCCCCAGTTCAGACCAACTTCCTCAACACCAATGCGGAAGTGCGGGATCTGGTGAGGGCCGTTGACCATCCCAACATCCAGATGATGATTGACGTTAAGAGTATGTACGTGGAGGATATTTCAATTCCGGACAATATACATGCCTGTAGGGGCCTGTTTCACCACGTGCATGCCAATGATGCCAATCAGCGCTGGCCCGGTTCCGGCGATGTCGATTTTCGGCCCATATTCGCGGCTCTACAGGACGTAGGTTACGATGGTTACGTATCGGTGGAAGTCTTTGATTATGCAGCGCCTCCGAAGACAATGGCCGAAGAGGCCTTGCGCTACATGTCCAAATGCTTGGCAGAAGTCCGTTCAGGCGTGGAAGGATGACCTGGACCGAATAGACATCATGCATACTTGCGGCTTCCTCAGCGCACCATAGATGTGAAATACAGCTATAAGGAGGCCGCATATGCAACCTATTCCAACAGTGACGCCTACGACCCACGATGTAACCAGGATCAATGCCGATATGCAGGCATTTGAGGGCAACTTCAAACTGAGCGTAAGCGGTTTTGATGAGAAAATGCCGGGTCATACATCCCATCATGACATGATCTTCCGGCAGCAGCCCCGCACGGCTAAGGAGATCGGCAGCGGCATCAGCCTGCCCAAGGAAGTCCGGCTGGAGATGGGCCTGATGCTGGATGAGCATCAGTGTGCTCTGACTGTTGCTCTGCACCAGTACAACAAACACCATTGGATGAGCGAAGGAGCCGAGGGTTTTATCAGCCTTCATCACCTCCTGGAAGAGCACATTGAAAAGACGATCAAGCATATAGACATGATTGGAGAGCGGGTGGCAAGGCTGGGAGTGGTTCCAACAGCCCACCCAGTCACCCAGCACGAGATATCGTATATCAAGTGCGAACCCGAAGGGCGGTACAGCATACGGGACTTTCTCCGCAACGACCTGGAACACGAACTTAAGATTCAGCAGATGATCCGCAAGCAGATCGCCCGAGCCCACGAACTGCAGGACTACGGTACAGTACAGGTCCTGGAGGAAGTCTTGGTGGAGCGGGAGGATTTGGGTTATCATCTGTACAGCGTGCTGGAGGATGACACCTTAGTGAGGGGCATGAATCACCTCATCGGGGAGTACGGCAACATAGCCGGTGATCGGCCCATGGATCCCAATACCCCTCTCCAGTAGGCGGTTTTGGGGATTACTATTAGGAAAAGTCAACTGAGTCAGCCGCTCTGCACGGCATTTGCGAAGAGAATGGCAAGCCCTCCTAGGCGACAGCTGGGAGGGCTTGATGACTATCAGCCCAAGGGTAAGCGGGCCCTTTGGTGAATTACAGATAAGCAAAGCAAGCTTACACCTATGAATCGCTGGGAGGGGTGGGGGTGGAGTTTTCCCAAACATATGCGGAAAAAGTGTACGCGGGAGTATTAGGCAAGATCATCGGTGTGTATTTGGGGCGTCCCTTTGAGGGCTGGACCTATCGCCGGATCATGGATGAGCTTGGGGAGATCAACTACTACGTCCACGAGAAGCTGGGCAAGCCCTTGGTGGTAACCGATGACGACATAACGGGCACCTTTACCTTTGTGCGGGCTTTCGAGGATTATGGCTTTGACCTTGGACTTACGCCCCAGCAGATTGGAGAAACATGGCTCAACTATCTGATTGAGAATCGGACTATTCTCTGGTGGGGCGGCCTGGGCAACTCTACTGAGCACACTGCTTATCTGCGCCTGAAGAGCGGCATTCCCGCTCCCCAGAGCGGTTCCATGGAGTTGAACGGCAAGGTAGTCGCGGAACAGATCGGAGCTCAGATCTTTATCGACGGCTGGGCGATGCTTTGTCCGGGGGATCCTGAACTGGCCGGTGATCTTGCCCGCCGGGCAGCGTCGGTCAGCCATGACGGTGAAGCCATCTATGGGGCACAGGTAATTGCCGCCATGGAGGCCGAGGCTTTCGTAGAGTCGAAGCTGGAAAGACTGATTGACACTGCTGCTGCTCTGATCCCCCGGGATTCTGTCATCTACCGAATGATCCAGGATATCCGGGAGTGGCACAGCAGCGAACCCGATTGGCGCATGGCCAGGGAGCTTTTGGAGACACATTATGGGTACGGCAAATATGGGGGCAACTGCCACATGGTGCCTAACCACGGGCTCATTATCCTCAGCTTGTTATATGGTGACGATAGCTTTCAAAAGAGCTTGATGATCGTCAATACCAGCGGCTGGGATACTGACTGCAACTCAGGTAATGTCGGGTGCTTGCTGGGCATCAAGAATGGGCTCGAGGGAATCGAGGGAGGGCCGGATTTTCGGACACCGGTAGCTGACCGCCTCTACCTTCCTACAGCCGATGGCGGCCGAGCGATTGCCGATGCAGTGCAGGAAACGTATCGGATTGTCAACGGGGCCAGGGCCTTAAGAGGCCTGGAACCCATAGAGCCCAAAGACGGTGCCCGGTATCATTTCGAGCTGCCGGGCTCGGTCCAGGGCTTTCAGCCGGAAGACAGCATCGCATCCAAGGGTACTACAAGGGTAGAGAACGTAGTTGGCCACAGCCTGCTTGGACAGCGGAGCCTAGCCATACGCTTTAAGCATGTCGCCGCGGGCCGCTTCGCCCGGGCAGCTGTGCCGACGTTTGTTCCCCTGGAAGCGTCGGGACCAAGCCACTATTCCTTGATCGCTTCTCCCACTCTATACCCCGGTCAGATGGTGCGGGCCAGGGTGACTGCAGACAGTGAAAACAACCGAACAGTGGACTGCACTCTCTATGTCCGGGTCTACAACGGCTGTGATCAGCTGGAGAGGGTGCTTGGGCCAACGGTTTCCCTGGATCCAGGGGCAGCCCATGAGTTCTCTTGGCGGGTGCCGGATATGGGCGGACAGCCCATCGCGGAGATTGGCCTGCAAATAGCGTCACTGCAGCGGGCAGACGGCAGCTTGTATCTAGACTACCTTACATGGTCTGGCACTCCCACCGTCAGTTGGCAGGCACCGGCTGAGGGAGGCACAATGTGGCAGAGGGCGTGGGTAGACGGCCTTGATCAGCTGCAGTTTACGGATGAACCCTATAGGTTGATCCAAAACTACGGAACCGGCTTAATGATCCAAGGTACCAGGGAATGGACAGACTACACTGTGAGTGCCCGCCTGACACCTCATATGTGTGAGGCTGCCGGTGTGGCAGCCCGGGTCCAGGGAATGAGGCGGTATTATGCCCTTATTTTCCATAGGAATGGCTCGGTGCGGTTGATTAAAGAAGTGCACGGAACAGAGATACTTGGCGAAGCTCCTATTGGCTGGGAGTTCGGCCAAAGCTATGATCTGAAGCTGAAGGTAGAGGGCAGCCGGCTCAAGGGCTGGGTAGGCGGGGAATGCCTGTTTGACGTAAGTGATCCCGGTGATGTGCTGGCCTCGGGAGCCGCGGCCTTGCTCTGCTGTGAAGGCCGTACCGCGTGCAGCTTCGTATCAGTGGAGCCATAGGCGGTATTGGCCCATTTAACTGCTGGCCTCGCCGGCCTGTGTGGAAATCATTTAGGGCAGCAGCATGTCTCCGGCTCGGTGATGCTGGAGACATGCTGCTGGTTTTCGGGTGGGCCCTATGGGAGCAGGTCCAGCTGCCGGGAAGCTATAGGGAGAGCAGGTATTCATCCAAGAACCGGTAGTACTCAACAGTTGAGAGTTCCGCCTTCACCTGATTGAACCGGCTCTTAGTCGAGGGATGGGTGCGGCTGTAGGTACGGCGCCCGCCGGTGAGGCGGTATTCCAGGTCCTGGAGCTTTGTCAACAGAGAGACCATACCCTCAGGATCATAGCCAGCCCGGGAGATGTAGCGCAGGCCTGTGCGGTCAGCATCATACTCTTGTTCTTTGCTGTAGCCCTCGGTGATGATATCCCCGATGATCTGGACAAAATCAAGGGTGGCGTCTGAGCCGCCGGTAGCTGCCGCGACAAAAATGGTGGCAACGGTGAGGGCAACCCGCCGCTCATACCCCTTTACCGCATGGACATGGGTGATGTGGGCAGACTCGTGGGCCAGTACTGCGGCCAGCTCATCTTCAGATTCCATCATTTCCAATAAAGGACGGGTAATGTAAATGTATCCCCCCGGCAGGGCATAGGCATTGTACTCTTCAGCTTCTAGTATGCCGAAGGTGAAAGGCAGATTCGACCGTTCAGATACTGCAATTATCGGCTCTGCCACCCTTTTGATCCTTTGAACATCCCGACCGGTATATGTAACATCATACAGCTGCTCCATATAGGTTTTTACTTCCTTGGCTAAGTTGGCCTCGATCCCTCGGGGCGTCTGCTCAGCAAACATCCGGGCATCCTTGGAAAAACTCGCCAGGAGCCCAGCTAGCTTGCGCTGGCCTCTGCTTTCTTCAAAGGGCAGGCTGCTGATCCTGCCTGATTTGACTGAGAACACCTGCAGGTGGTTATCCAGGTCTTTCTGAATCCAGACTATATGTCTAACTCCCAAAAGCTCGCACAGCCTATGCATGGCAGCCGGGCTCAGGTACTGTACTGCCCTTTCCAAATCGACGATGCCGGCATGGGTGAGGGCGGCCTCTTTCACTTGAGCCCCTGTCAGGTAAGTGAAGCCTGCACTGCTGGAAACATCGGTTCTGTGCAAGGAGTCAAGGAGCAGCAAGTAGTCCGCGGTGCTGCCGCTGTGCCGGGCCGGCCTATCCAGTTTAGCAGTTAGAGTGAGTGTCTGGGACTCCTCGCTCAGAGTTAAGGGTACGATTTGGGGCCGATAGCCTTTCACCAGCAAGACTGCTTTATTCTCACCGGCTGGGGCGCTGATAGTAAAGCGGCCGGAGGTGCTGGTTTTTGCCATAGAACTGCCGATGAGCACAGCTCCCTCCGAAACCGGCCTTCCCTTTTGGGTAACTACAGTACCCGCTACCTTGACGATCTTGGGAGCTTGGCTGCAGCCGGCAGCCAACAGAGTCAAAATGATCAGCAGGCCAATCCAGTGTTTGCGTATCCGCATGAACATACACCCCGCCATTAGCTGGAAATCAGCCAACAGTTTCTACAGTACAACCTTTTCTCTGCAGTGCTGTTAGATCCTGCATTGGCAGCTTTGCCATAACCTGACTCTGAGCTTGGCGACGGCACTGGGCAAAGCCTCAGTGACACAAAAAATGAACCAATGATAAGCCGCCAAGGCTGGGGGCTTACCATGGTTCAAAGGTTCCATGGAAATGCATTTATTAGTTATCTATCGGTATCCTTTTAGTCTCCTTGTACCACCCTTCCAGGCGTCTATCTAGCTGCCCAGCAAGGCATTTCCGATGGCGTCTACCGCTAGGATAGCGTCTCTCACCATCTCTGCTGTCACAGGGAAGGGCATGTTGTGGATGGTCTCCTCCGGCTGGACTGCGGCCTCGGCCACCAGCATAATCCGCTGGGGATCCGGTTTCTTAATGCCCAGCTGAGCCAGGGTTACCGGAAGATCCACGGCGATGCAAAAATCCATCACTTCCTCAATCTCTTCACTGGAGCGGCCCTCCAACACCATTTGTACAATGGTGGAATAGGCTACCTTTTCTCCGTGGTAAGCCACGTGGGTCTCCTCCAAGGCAGTGAATCCGTTGTGGACGGCATGGGCTGCAGCCAAACCGCCGCTCTCAAAGCCAAGGCCCGATAGCAGAGTATTGGCTTCAACGATATACTCCAATGCCGGTGTGATCACATGGCGCTGGGCGGCCCACAATGCCTGCTGGCCGTATTCGATCAGTGTCTCGTAGCAGAGCAGGGCCAGCTGCCGAGCAGCCAAAGTGATGGTGCCTCCTGCTGTAGCCACAGCATTTGATTGGGCACAGGCTTCGGCTTCGAAGTAGGTAGCCAAGGCATCTCCCATGCCGCTGGCTAGGAAGCGGGCCGGCGCGGCAGCGATTATCTTGGTATCCACCAGCACCAGATCGGGGTTGGCGGGCAAGACCAGATACTGATCAAAAACACCGTCTTCTGTGTAAAGCACGGATAGGGCACTGGTGGGAGCATCGGTGGCTGCAATAGTGGGCACAATGGCCACGGGAACCTTCAGGTAATAGGCCACAGCCTTGGCGGTATCGATAGTCTTGCCGCCTCCGACGCCGATGACTACATTGGCTTTGCCGCTGCCGATGCCTTGCAGACGGGTGACCTCCTGGCGGGAGCTCTCGCCTCTAAAGGGCTCCATGATTGGATCTAACTGCTCAGCCAATACTCGCGTCAGTTTATCACCCAATAACTCCATCACGTTCCTGTCAACGATTACCAGAGGTTTATCCCCCAGTTTACCCACATACTCTCCCAGCCGGTCCAGTGTACCCGGGCCCTGTACATATTTGCCGGGAGCAGCTAAGATCTTGTCCATACTAATCCCTCCTGCCGAGTCATGAGATGAAAGTCTATCCTGTCTAGTAGTTTCCGCTTTCCGTGACAGATACTCACAGCCGCCGGTTGACCCTTTTCCCTATATACAAAAAAGTCAGTTACTCATTTACTTATTACCCACTTCGGAGTATGCTTAAAACAGGAGAAGGCAGCAAATCTGGCATACTCTCCAGATGTTGGGGCGGGCGTGTCCGTCTCCACTGGCTTAGTGTGGCAGGGTAGGGGGTGAAGAACGCTGCGCATAGTCTATTGGCGAATAATGGAGAAAGCCAGAAAGGATGACAACCAACATGATTAGGTGCATGCTTTTCGCCAAGAAAACCCTATGGTTGTTTCTGATCGCGGCAATGGCCACACTCCTGGTGGGGAGCGGGGGCCCAGCATCGGCTGATGCAGAAAAAACCTACATTGAGTTTATCTTTGATTCATCTTTTAGCATGAACGAAGAGGCAGAAAGAAACAAATCCCGCATGGATGTAGCCAAAGAGGTAATGATCGATTTAATACGCAATCTGGAGGACCGCCCTGGCTTGGAAGTGGGCCTCCGGGTGTATGGAGCTAGAAATACCCAATGCGATGATTCTGTCTTGATGCAGAATTTCGGGCCGGTGGCCCAGGTGAGGGAGAAGATCATCAAGATCGTCCGTGACCTGCAGCCCAGAGGCAAGACACCTATTGCCTATTCGCTGGAGCTGGCTGCATTGGATTTCCCCAGTAAGGAAAGCCGCAATATTATCGTATTGATCACCGACGGTGAGGAAAGCTGCGGCGGCAATCCCTGCGTGGTCTCTGCTGCCCTGCAGGCCGAGGGTATCATCTACAAGCCTTATGTTGTGGGATTTGCCATGACACAGGCGCAGGAAGCCAGGGTGCGCTGTATCGGCACCTATTACAGCGCCAAGGACAGGAAAAGCCTGAGTGAAGCCCTGGGCACCATCATGAAGGAAGTTGTGGAAGTGCCCGAGGTCCGGCCGGCTAACCTGCAAGCTAAAGTGACTTACCGGGATAGCGATGTCACCGCCGACTGCCGGCTTGAGCTGGTGCGGGATGGGTCGAAGGTCGCTTCCTATGGCACCGGTAGTCAGGTCTTCCGTTATTCCGGAGACCCCGGCAAGGTGGATCTGAAGGTTACATATCTCGGCAGTGTGACAGTTGAGAAGACTGTTGCCGGTATCTTGCTGGAACAGGGACAGACAACCGCAGTCACTGTCAAGCTCGACGATTTGCTGGGCACCCTGCGGGCCAAAGTCAAGGCCGGCAGCCGGGATGTAACGGCTCAAGCAGAGGCATCAGCCAGAGACAACCGGCATGAGGTGTCACTGTCTCCCAGGGGAGATGTCTTAGCTGCCGTGATCCCGGCAGGGTTTTACGGAGTGCAGGCGGTGTACCAGGGACATCGGAGCCAGTTAGCTGAAGTGGATGTGAAAGCGGGGGAGATCACCGATGTTACCCTGACAGTCGATGTGCCTGGAAAACTCGTCCTGGTGCCGACTTTCGATGGCAAGCTAGTGCAGACGGATAGGGTGCGTGCCTGGTACATTGATAGTGCCGGCAATGAAGCAGGCTTTGCCGATGAAAACGGCAAGTTGACTGCCTCTGTAAAGGCCGGCGCTTACGAGATTCGCTGTGAGTATCTAGGCACTCCGCCTCAGGTGCGTCGCCTAGACAGAGTGGAGGTGGCAGCTGGCGAAATCAAGCAGATCCCGGTCCCCTTTGCAGCAGAAGGAAAACTGCGGGTGAAGCTCACTGCAGACGGCAGGCCCCATACAGCCGGTG
>LSQX01004380.1_pt2 | contig 14586 bp, 13 predicted proteins | sample 654561 | NCBI WGS metagenome assembly LSQX01 (sample SAMN04489861, study PRJNA283612) | anaerobic digester metagenome | isolation source: 4 biogas reactors fed with cattle manure at either 37C or 55C with and... | place: Denmark: Kongens Lyngby | collected 2014
TTTGCTGCTTTTGCTCAAGATACAAATTTTGCTACACTGGTAGGAGAGACCACAGGTGGCAATAGTGTTTTTGAAGATGTTCCAATTGCTTTTTTAAGAAATAGTAAATTTGCTTTTAGTTATTCAAGAGAGCTTGTAATAAATACAGATGGAACTATAAATCAGGAAACCAAAACCACTCCTGATATAGAAGTTGATGCTACTATAGGATCAGATTTTAATGAGGATAAAGCTATTCAAGCAGTTATTGCTGACTAAGAAGAGAGGTAGAGGGTTTTGAAAAAAAAGACAAAAAAACTTATGGCACCAATTCTAATTACAGTTTTAATAATATTTTATTATTCCATTTATGTGTGGATGGGTGTATATATAGATGAATTGCCTATTATTATGAAAATAGTATTGATTGTTGTTGCAATAGGTTTAATCGGATTAAGCATCTATATGCTTCATGAAAGAATCCAAGAAATCAAAGGAGGCGAAGAAGATGATCTTAGTAAATACTGATTATATTTCTGGAAAAGAATTTGAAATGTTAGGAATTGTAAAAGGCAGTACAATTCAGTCAAAAAATGTAGGTAGAGATATTTCACAAGGATTAAAAACCCTTATAGGAGGAGAATTAAAAGCTTACAATGAAATGATGAATGATGCAAGAGCCTTGGCTACTAAAAGAATGGTTGAAGAAGCAACAAGTTTGGAAGCTGATGCAATAGTAAATATAAGATATGCTTCAGCAGCAATTATGGCTGGTGCAGCTGAAGTAATGGCCTATGGAACTGCAGTTAAATTTAAATAGTAAAAAGACTCTTCTAGTATTTTAGAAGAGTTTTTGTTTTTAATACTAGGATTTTTTTCTTGTACTAATTTTGCCAATGTATTATCATATAAATAAGTAAGGGGGTGGGTATATTGTTAAAACTTCAAGGAATTTCAAAATCATATAACAAAGGAGCCGTAAAGGCTGTAGATAATATTAGTCTGGATATAAAATCAGGAGAAATATTTGGGTTTCTGGGACCTAATGGAGCTGGAAAAACCACAACACTTAAAATGATTGTAGGACTATTAAAACCTGACCAGGGAACAATTATAGTTGATGGAATAAATGCATGGGAAGAGCCTTTAAAAGCTAAAAGTATGATTTCATATGTGCCTGATAATCCAGAGATATATGAGAAATTAAAAGGTATAGACTATTTGAATTTTATAGCTGATATGTACGGAATTTCAACTGAAGATAGAGAAGAAAAGATAGATTATTACTTGGAAATGTTCAATATAAAAGATGCTGTAGGAGATATAATAGGTAGCTATTCTCATGGTATGAAGCAAAAGTTAGTACTTACAGCAGCTTTAATTAGTGAACCAGACCTATTTATACTAGATGAACCTATGGTAGGCTTAGACCCAAAGTCAGCTTTTAATCTTAAAGAAATTATGAAAAAAATGTGTGATGAAGGGAAAACCATATTTTTCTCCACCCATGTATTAGAAGTTGCTGAAAAAATATGTGATAGAATTGCCATAATTGATAAGGGTAAAATAGTAGCTATGGGAACTATGGAAGAATTAAGATCTAATGCTAAGAAAGAATCTAGCTTGGAAAATATATTCTTGGAGTTGACCAAGGATGAGTAAAATTATTTCATTAATTAAAACAGACCTTATTTCAACATTTGGTTGGTCCTCTATAGCTTATAATTTTAAAAATAAAAAGAATAGATGGCAAATAATAATCTTTGGAATAGCTATGTTATCTCTAATACCAACATACTTCTTTTTAGTAAAAGGGGTAAGTTTTATGTATGATATTTATAGTGATATAGGACAAAGATCCATGTTTTTATTATTAGGATTTTTAGCATCTGCAGTACTGGTATTTGTCTTTGGGCTAATTTATGTTATGAGTAAATACTATTTCTCCAATGACTTAGAACAGTTAGTGCCACTTCCTATTAAACCATCTCATATATTAGGATCAAAGTTTATGGTGCTGATGGTAAGCGAGTACCTAACATCTTTGCCCATTATATTACCGTTTGTATTAATTTATGGTATAAAGGGTGGAGAAGGAATTCTTTATTGGCTTTATGCACTGTTGTTAATAATCATGGTTCCAGTCATACCCCTAGTATTATCTTCAATTTTAATAATGCTATTTATGAAATATACAAACATTGGTGGGAGAAAAGACTTACTTAGAATTATTGGGGCAGTGTTTTTTTTAGTATTAATGGTTTATTTTCAATTTAAAATGAACACAATAGCTCAAAATGCTCTTATGCAGGGTGAGGATTTTATGGTAAGTTTAGTAAAGGACTCAAATTTATTGGTTAAGAAACTGGGATTAGTATTTCCACCAGCCATGTGGGCAAGTTTAAGTCTTTCAAATTACCTAAATGTTTCTGGTGTTTTGTATTTCCTATTATTTGTAGTCTTAGGGTTAGTAAGCTTTTTTATTATGATGTTTTTGTCAGAGCGATTATTTTTTGATGGATTAATAGGTAATATTGAAGTAAGTGCAAACAAAGGTAAAAGCATAAAAAGATTATCCTCAAAGACCTCTTTCAGGCAAAGCAAACCATTTATAGCTTTGGCTAAAAAAGAACTAACTATGCTATTTAAGACACCAATATACCTTATGAATTCAGTTGGGGGAGTAATTATTATTCCAATATTAATTATTATGCCAGCTATTTCTGGTGGTGATGATTCTATGAATACTTTAATTCAAATTATAGAAATGAATCCGGATTTAATAACACTTGTTGGAATTGGATTTATTGTTGCATTAGGCATGCTAAACAGTATAGGTGCGACCACATTTTCTAGGGAAGGTAAAAACCTGTGGATTCAAAGAACCCTACCAATAAAAGCAAAAGATCAGATATTTGGTAGAGTGTTGGCATCACTTGGGATTCAATTACTTGGATTAATAGCATTATTAATAAGTCTAGCCATAGTAATGAAGATAAATATACAATCTATTATTTTAATAATAGTTCTAGGTCTATTAGGTAGTATTCCCATGACAATGTTGGGAATGACAATAGATATAATTAGACCAATGCTAACCTGGACTAATCCACAACAGGCTATGAAGCAAAATTTAAATGTATTAATTGGAATGGGCTTAGGAAGTTTATATGTAGGTGGATTCGGATTTTTAGTTTTTAAAATATTAGATAAGGTAGATATAGGATTTATATTTATAGGATTGTTTTTAGTGTTTATAATATCAAGCCTGGTATTGTATTTTGTTTTAGAAAAATTAATCCATAAACAGTTTCAAGAAATAGAATAAAGGCCGGGCCAGCGAAGCTAGCCCCTACCACGATTACATTGATTATATTTGGCGTAGGGGCTAGCTCTGCTGGCCCGTTGTTTTTATTTAAATTACCTTATATATTTGACCCTGGGGTCTTCATACTTGTATCAAATCCTAATTCTAAATAATTGTTATTATTAAATTGGAATTCTTTAATTATATCTAATCCTAGTTTTTTAACATGAGCTCCGTAGGATCTGGGATTTGCTTTATTAATAAAGGTAATTAATATAGGGTATCTGTTACTCATATGTTCTTTTGAAAATTCGAAAAGATTTGGAAATACATCTGTATTTCGATAATCTGCATGAACAGCAATTGGTCCATATTGATAAGAGTTTTCCATTGAAAGAGTTTGACCCATATATTCTGTATCAGGTAAATCTTTTATCATATGCTGAAACAATGGCCATGCTGACCAATATTCCCAAGAAGCAGCCATAGCATAACCTACAACTTTATCACCATCACAGGCAATAGCTAGTCCATCTTCCTTTAGGATTAATTCTTTGAACTGTTCTTCTGAAAAAAGAGTAGTAACAAATCCATCTGGTCTGTCTTCATCACTAATTGTGGATACATGATACTTTTGTTGCAATTCTTTTACTGCTGGAATATCATCAATTGTGGCGTTTCTATATTTCAAAAAATCATCTCCTTTACACTTGTTAGTTAATTACATTTTAGAATATTAAGTATCATATGTCTAGGATTAATTTTACAAACTATTTATATCCGGTTATGGAATCATTTCCTTACTTATGTTAAACTATATACAAAGGAGATGATTTAATGTGGAGTAGGGAAGAGCTGAAGTCCTCTGCAAAGAATTTTTTAAGAGACAACTATTGGAAAGCATTTTTGGTATGTTTAATTGTATTATTGCTGACAACTAGCCATATAAATACCAATCTAACTAGAGAAGAACATGACTTTTATATGGAGAAAGAAGGGATAATTTTTATGGCTACAAAAACCCCTATAAAGATAGAAAATAGGGTTTTTAATTTTATAGCTTCTAAAACATTTTCTAGTCCTGTTTTTTTTATACCAGATGGATTATTTTTATTATTAAGTATAACATTTATTCTTTTCACCATCTTTTTTGGGTCACCCCTAATTGTAGGACAGGCTAGATTTTTCTTGGATGGGTTTAAAGGAGATACAAATACAAAAACTTTGTGGTCTTATTTTGATTTCCCAGAGGAATATTGGAATGTAGTAAAGACCATGTTTTTAAGAGGTTTATATACAATATTATGGAGTTTGTTATTTTTAATACCTGGAATTATAAAATCCTATGAATATAGAATGGTACCTTATATTTTAGCCAGTGAAGAATATTTATCCCCTGATGGGGTTATTCAAAAAAGTAGGGCACTGACCAGTGGACATAAGTGGGATATATTTGTATTAGATTTATCATTTATCCTATGGGATATATTAGGATACGTACTACTGGGTTTAGGAGCATATTTTATATCTCCTTACAAAGAAGCTACATATGCAAAACTTTATGAAGCACTGAATGGTAAGGATGAATTAGATAAAGAATTGATATTAGAATAGGGGAGGAGGATTATATGTGGACACGAGTAATGTTAAAAGATGCTGCAAAGGACTTTTTAAGAAGGCATTATTGGAAAGCATTTTTAGTATGCCTTATAGTGTTAATAGTAGGGGGGAGTGGATCTTCCAACTCTAATAGCAATGTTGATGTAGAATCATTTGAACCACCAATATTTGAACAACAGTTAGGTGATCGGGGCATAGCTATTCCATCTAATAATTTCTTTGTTAATAATATTTTTAAAGCATTTGGGAGAAGCAGTCCTTTATTTATTATAGCAGGTTCTACCTTTGCATTTGTCACCTTATTGTTTGTTATACTGATGATAACAGTTGGATATGCTTTAGAAGTAGGTCAATCCAGGTTTTTTCTTAAGGGTTTTAGAGAAGATGTTTCAGTAGGAAATTTGTTTTCAGTCTTTAATAGAGAAGAATACTTTGGTATTGTAAAAACCATGTTCTTAAGAGATGTTTATCTTTTACTATGGACCTTACTCTTAATAATACCTGGAATAATTAAGACTTTTGAATATAGCATGGTTCCATATATTTTATCCCAAGAACCTAATCTATCAACTAAGGAAGCTATTGACTTAAGTAGGCAAATGACTCATGGGCATAAGTGGGATATGTTTGTACTAAATTTATCATTTTTAGGTTGGGATTTACTGGCTAGTTTATTATTTGGAATAGGATTTATTTTCCTAAAGCCATATAAAGAGGCAACATATGCAAAACTTTATGAAGCCCTATCCGGTTATGATAATTTTGAGACTAATGTAATATTTGAATAAAAGTATGTATAGAAAACCCCTATCTAATATTTTTCATAAAATACTGGATAGGGGTTTTTGGGTGCTAATATAGATGTTTGTAATCTGAAAGGATTTCATCCGTTATCACATTTTGATTTTTAATGATATCTTCTAATAAATCAGATAGTTTATCTCCAAAATATGAGTCTGGATAAGTTTGGATGAAATTTTGCCAATAAACTAATATTTCATCTTTTATTTTATGTGACTCTTCATGAAAATTTGGATTATGAATATCTCCAAATATAAAGGACTTCTTGTATAAACTATATATATGTTCTACTTCTGGAATATATTTAGAATAAGGATAGGTTATTATAAATTTCTCTAAGATAGGAATTCTATCTCCTAGCTTTTCGAATCCTATTAACAAACTGTCACCTATTGCATAGGGCTCCTTAGTATCTAAAGCTAATATATTCAAATAATCCCTATATTCTTTTGAAATTGTATCCCCTAGTTTTTCATTTAGGCTCTTATAATCAATTACATAATAATACTTGCCTGTGGAGCTTTTTAACTTTAAGCCTAGGTTTAAATTCATTATTAATAAATTTTTTAACTCCAATTCATTTACAAGTGTTTTTTCTCTATTTAAATACTCTAATTCATTTAATCTTTCAATAGATAATCCATATTCATTTAAAAGATATCCAGATTGATAATTGCTAAAAAGTTCTTGAACTTTTGTATTTCTTTCACTTAATCCTTCTTCTAATACTTCTATATAATCTTGCAATAGAAGAGTATTATCTAGATATGACAAATCAGACCTATTTTTAACCAATTCATTAAGGGCTCTTTTTTCATTTGAAGGAATCAAAGACTTTATACTTCTAAAAATTTTAATATCTGAGTCTAAATCTGGCATTTCCCTGTCTACCTTTGTTAAAACACCACCATCAATTCCATCCCATTTATACCATAAGGTAATTTTATCGGATCCAACAGCACTTTGTTCTACGGTTTCTGGATCAATGGTAAAAATACTAAATTCTAATATACCATCCTGATCAATATCTGCAATTTCATTACTAGTGTATACAGATAATAAATTTAATTTTTTATCATTTAATATACTTTTAAGTTTGCCATCTTCTAATATGAAACCATAGCTAATAGCTGAATGGGCCCCTACTTGATTATTTAAAAACAAGCCATTTTGATTTTGGGATATTTTGCCGATTTCCATTCCATAATTATAATTATCATAGTTCATGGAGATCTCATCAATTAAAGCATATCCTTCACCGTTAAATTTATAGACTTGTAGGGATCCTTGGTCTTCTGTATCTTCAGGATTTCTTTCTATAAAAACTGCTATTTCAGGAATTGTATCTTCATCTAAATTTCCTATTTTATATGTAATCTTATAGGATTTTAACTTAGATAAAATACTTTGAATAAGCTCTTCTATTTTTATATTGTATAATTCATCTTCAAGGAAGTCATAATTGTCTCCTTTTGATATTATTATCTCCTTAACTGACTCTTCTAAGGGTATTATTACAGGCAGCGATTTCGAACCGCTACAGCCTGATGCAAATATACCTAAGATGAGAATTATAGTAAGGATGAAAAGAGATTTTACTTTCATATACCTCACTCCTATCTAAGACCAATTATATATTTTTTTGCCCTTATTTGTGTAACAAACAGGTTACAGATTGAAAAACAGGCAATTGTGTTGTTAAAGCACTATAAAGAGAGACTGTTAATATATATCAGTTTTAAGGTTTGACTTAACTTCAATAGTTGTTGAAGCGAACTCTATGGTTCCTTTGGAATTATCTATTTCTTTTAAGATTTCTGTGAATAAAGCACTTTTAATTTGTCTTCTTTTTTTAAAGTCTACAACATAACGAAGAGTATATTCTATCCAATTATCTGTAGTTGCTACAGTGACTGTAGAATTAATACTTTGATTTTCAATCATAAACTTCTTAACCATTTTATTCCAATGGACTTGTGCTTGCTTTGTATAGTCTCCCACAATATTATTAGCAGCTTTTTCTAAAATTTTCTTAGTCAATTCATAATCACTTCCATATCTAATGGGTATTTTGATTTCATCCCAAAGAAACGGGAAATCAGCTGAGTAATTAAATACTGGCTCACTAAATACAAAGCTATTGGCTATCCTTACAATTCTACCATTATAAAGATCTGCATCTACCCACTCGCCTAGCTCCATAACTGTTGTTCTTAATATACCAATATCTATTACATCCCCCTTTATACCACCTAGTTGAACTCTGTCCCCTGTTTTGTAAAATCCCCCACCAAGTATTCCTAGCCAACCAGCTACACTTGTAATTACTTCTCTTAAAGCAAAAGTAATTCCAGCGCCAGCAAAACCAAGGGTTACTGCAAATCCACCTAATGAATCACTAAATATAACAACTAATAGAATAATTACAAAAACATATCCTAATGCATTTATCATTTTCCTAGTTTTATACCAATTCTCTGATTTAATACGGTTAAATAAATTTTTCTTTAATAGTCTAATAAATATTACAATTAATAAAATGCCAACAATAGATATGACAAATTTTCGTGCAGTAGGATCAGTAAGCAATCGGTCCATCAAATTCTCCAAATTAAGCCCTCCTTTTGAGGTAAAACCATCTTTAAGTATATAGTTAATCTTTACCCGGAAAGTAAGAAGTAAAAACTAATTGATAGAAAATATGATAAAAATTTGATAGAATAAAGACAAGCAGATTAAGTGCAATGTTAGTGCACCGGGGACGGTTCTTTTTGCACCAATTAATAGGGAGTGATGTTTTGGAGAAAATTAAAATTGGATTTGCCTTAATTATAATCTTTATGGGATTAGTATCTCTTAGTACTGACTATTTTCTAACTCCTTATATGCTTTTAGGTTTAGGAATATTGCATATTATTGACGCCAAAGATCTATACAAAGAAAACAAGAAAATACATGCTTTTATTATGTTGGCGGTAAGCATATTGGTTATAATAGTAGGGATTTTAATTTTATTGAAATCATAAATAAATACAACTTATAAATATAATAAATAGGATAATATTATGGGAGGTAAAAAAATGGCTAGATTTGATACAAGAGCGATTCATGGAGGACAAAAAGACAAGCATCCATCTAATGCTCTTAATCCACCAATATTTCAAACTTCAACTTTTGTGTTTGATAGTATTGAACATGCAAATAAGGTTATGAGTTTTGAAAGTGATGATTATGTTTATACAAGAGGAAATAATCCAACTTTAAGATTATTTGAAGACAAAATGGCTGTGCTAGAACAGGGAGTAGCTGCGGTTGCTTTTGCTTCAGGAATGGCTGCTATAAGTTCCACAATATTTTCTCTATTAAAACCAGATGAAACAGTAATAGTTCACAAAACCCTATATGGTTCATCTTATAGTGTGGTAACTGAATTATTACCTAGATATAATATGAAGTATAAAATAGTGGATTTAACGGATTTGAAGAGCTTACAAGAATCAATAGATGAAAATGTAAAATTAATATTTTTCGAAACACCATCTAACCCAGATCTGTCTATAATAGATATAAAAGCTGTAAGCAAAATAGCCAAAGAAAATGGAATAAAAGTAGTAGTAGATAATACATTTGCTTCTCCTTACTTTCAAAACCCACTAACACTGGGAGTTGATGTAGTAGTTCATAGTGCAACTAAGTACATTTGTGGTCATGGAGATGTAGTAGGTGGTGTGGCCATATCTAAAGATGAAGATTATATTATGAGTTTGAAGTTTAATTATATGTGTGAATTTGGTGGAGTTATGAGCCCATTTAATGCTTGGTTACTCTTAAGAGGATTAAAAACTCTAGGAGTAAGAATGAGACAACATGAAAAGAATGCTAAAGAAGTGGCAAACTTTTTAAATAATCATGATAAAATCCTTTCAGTAATGTATCCAGGTCTACCAGGATTTAAGGGACACTTTATAGCTAAAGAACAAATGACTGGCTTTGGAGCTATGATAAGTTTTGAAGTAAAAGGTGGACTAGAAGCTGCTAGTAAATTTGTAGACAGTTTAAAATTAGCTCAGATAGCTGTAAGTCTAGGAGATTGTGAGACTCTAGTACAACTACCAGCTGCCATTACCCATAGAGGATATCCAAGAGAAAGATTAGCAGAATTTGGCTTAACAGAAAGTATGGTAAGAATATCTGTAGGATTAGAAGATTATAGGGATATAATTGAAGATCTAGAGCAGGCTTTAGATTCAATTGACAATTGACAATTGGAAATTAAAGCCAATAATACTAAAACAACTGATATGAAGTTTTTTGGAAGAGGGATGGAAATGAAAATTATAATAGCTTCTGATTCTTATAAAGGATCTTTATCTACTTTAGAGGTAGCTAATTCAATAGAGAAGGGAATTAGAAAAATATATGAGGATGCAGAAATTATAAAAATACCTGTAGCTGATGGTGGAGAAGGGACTTTAGATACTCTTGTATTAGGCACAGGCGGTATCTATGAAGAGGTAAAAGTTTTAGGACCCTTAGGAAATAATATATTAGCTAAATATGGTATATTAGATGGAAATATAGCTGTGGTAGAAGTAGCTGAAGCATCTGGTTTGACTTTAATGGCAGAAGAAGAGTTAAATCCTTTAATTACCACTAGCTATGGGACTGGTGAATTAGTAAAGGCAGCCATAGATAAAGGTATGAGAAAAATATATGTAGGCCTTGGTGGCTCAGGTACTAATGATGGTGGAGTTGGAATGGCTCAAGCTTTAGGAGTTTCATTTAAAGATCACCTTGGAAATGAGCTGGGCTTTGGAGGGGGAGAATTAAATAAGATTCATATTATTGATAGCTCTAATGTCCATCCTTCTCTAAAAGATACAGAGATAATACTTATATCTGATGTGCAAAATTCATTATGTGGGCCAAATGGAGCATCCTATATATTTGGGCCGCAGAAAGGTGCAACTATAGAGATGGTTAAACTTTTGGATGAAAATCTAAAACACTTTGGGTTGAAGGTTAAAGAATTTACAGGTAAGGATATAATTATTCTCCCAGGTTCAGGTGCAGCTGGAGGTCTAGGAGCAGGCCTTATGGCTTTTACTAATGCAAAGATACATTCAGGGATTGATACAGTATTGGATATTGTTAATATAGATCAGCATCTTGAAGATGCAAATTTAGTCATAACTGGAGAAGGTAGAATAGACAGACAATCCATTTTTGGTAAAGCACCTGTGGGCGTTGCAAAACGTGCTAAGCAATACAACTTACCAGTAATAGCAATAGTTGGAAGTGTAGGGGAAGGTGGGATTGAGGTATATGATCATGGTATTGACATGATTGTTGATATTATAGATCAGCCTATGACATTAGAAGAGGCTTTGAATCAGGCACCAGAATTAATCGAAAAAGCTGCAACAAATATTGCCAGAATTTACAAAGCCGGAGAAGATTTACTGAAATTAAGGAGAGATTAAATTGGAAATAGTAATATTAGATGGGTATACCTTAAATCCTGGAGATTTATCTTGGAAGGGATTTGAAGAGCTAGGAAATTTAAGAGTTTACGATAGAACTTCTTATGATGTAAATGATATAGATTTAATTGTCCAGAGAAGTAAAGATGCAGATGCTATTATAATAAATAAAACTCCCATAAGTAGGAAGGCATTAGATAAATTACCAAATTTAAAGTACATTGGCCTTTTAGCCACTGGGTATAATGTGGTTGATATAGATGCTGCAAAAGAAAAGGGCATAACAGTAACCAATGTTCCCACCTATGGAACTGATTCTGTGGCACAAATGACATTTGCATTATTACTAGAATTAACAAATAATGTAGGAATTCACGATGCAGCAGTAAAAGCTGGCAAATGGTCCAAAAGTCCAGATTGGTGTTTTTGGGAATCCCCATTGATCCAATTGTCTGGAAAGACTTTAGGAATAATAGGATATGGAAGAATTGGGCAAAGCGTTGGTAAAATTGCTCAGGCTTTTGGAATGAAGGTTATTGCTACGGCCAATAATCCAAGAAAAGAACTAGAGAATAAGGATATGAAATATGTAGAACTAGATGAACTATTTGCTAATTCAGATTTTATAAGCTTGCATTGTCCTTTAACTGATGAAACGAAAGGTATTATTAATAAAAAGTCCATAGAAAAGATGAAAAGCAATGTAATGATTATAAATACATCTAGAGGTGGATTAATAGTTGAAGATGACTTAGCAGATGCTTTAAATAGGGAAAGAATAGCTGGGGCAGCACTTGATGTAGTATCTGTAGAACCTATTAAGCCCGATAATCCATTATTAAAAGCTAAAAACTGTATACTGACTCCTCATATATCTTGGGCACCAATAGAATCTAGAGAAAGACTTATGAATATTGCAGTTAATAATTTAGTAGAATATTTAAAAGAAAAACCAGTAAATGTAGTAAATAGTTAAAAATCAGAAAGTAAGACTATAAATATAAATTATAATTAGGACCATGATTTGAATTTGCTTGACAGATTCTTTAATTATGGTAGTATTTAATTAGATTGAATAACATACTCATATAAGTCTCATAATAGGGTTGAGACGTTTCTATTAAGTGACCATTAATCACTTAACTATGAGGGAAAGTGTACCTAGGGTTCCGGGGATTTATCCTGCTGGACCAAGCGGTACAGATGCTACTTTATGTAGTATTACACCGAAGGGATAAAAGCCCAGTCGGGTAGGTTTCGCTTGACCTGCCCTACTGGGCTATTTTTGTTTTTGAGGAGGAATACAGTGGATTTTAAAAGAGTGTTTATTGAGAAAAAACAGGATTTTAATAATGAAGCAAAGAATTTAATAAATATCAGTTGTGATTACTTAAGGTTAAATACAATTAAAAACATTAGAGTAATAAACTTATATGACCTTATAAATGTTAGTGAAGATGAAGTGAAAAAAATTGTAGAAGGGGTCTTATTTGAACCAAGCCTTGATCTGATTTACTATGATAGACCACCTATAAAAGAGGGTGAAATCTTATTTAGAGTAGAATATTTAAAGGGACAATTCAATCAAAGAGAAGATTCAACCCAAAATCTTATAAACAATTTTGTAGTGGAAAAACCGATAGATGTGTTGCATTCAAAAGTGATAATAGTAGATGGAATTTCAGAAGAGGAATTAGAGATATTTAAATCTTATTATATAAATTCTATAGAAGCTAAAGAAGTAGCATTAGATAGCTTTCATTATGAAAAAGAAATAGAGAATTGGGAAGAAATCGAAATAATCAATGGATTTACGAAAATGAAAGCAAAACAGGTTGAAGGAATAAGAAGTAAATTTGGCCTTGCTATGGATATGGATGACTTGCTTTACTGTCAAAGCTATTTTTTGGAGGAAAATAGAGATCCTACCATAACAGAATTAAAATTAATAGATACTTATTGGTCAGACCATTGTAGGCATACTACTTTTATGACTGAGATTACAGATGTAAAAATAGATGATGGCAAATATAAAGGGGTATTTGAAGAAGCCATAAAAAATTATATAGAATCTAGAAAGTGTGTTTACGGAGAAAACCATAGACCAATTTCCTTAATGGACTTAGCTACTATTAATATGAAGGAAATTAAGAAAAAAGGCTTGTTAGAAGACAAAGAAGAAACAGAAGAAATAAATGCAGCCTCTATAGAAATAGATGTAGATGTTAATGGTGAGATAGAAAAATACCTGCTTATGTTTAAAAATGAAACCCATAATCATCCTACTGAAATGGAACCCTTTGGCGGAGCAAGCACTTGCCTGGGTGGAGCCATAAGAGACCCTCTATCTGGTAGATCCTTTGTATATCAAGCCATGCGAATATCTGGCTCAGGTGATCCTAGACAAGAATTTGAGGATACATTAAAGGGTAAATTGTCTCAAAGAAAGATTACCACTACTGCAATGGAAGGCTATAGTTCATATGGCAACCAAATTGGTGCAGCCACTGGATATGTGAAAGAAATATACCATCCAGGCTTTGTTGCTAAAAGAATGGAATGTGGAGCACTAGTTGCCGCTGTTCCAAAAGAAAATGTATATAGAGGTAAGGCAGAAGCGGGAGATTTAATAATATTAATAGGTGGGAGAACAGGCCGTGATGGATTAGGTGGAGCAGTAGGATCTTCTAAGGAGCATACAGAAGAATCCTTGGATACCAGTGGAGCAGAAGTACAAAAGGGAAATCCACCCCTTGAAAGAAAAATCATGAGACTATTTAGAAAACCAGAAGTTTCTAAAATGATAAAAGTTTGCAATGACTTTGGTGCTGGTGGAGTTGGAGTTGCCATAGGAGAATTAGCAGATGGACTCTTAATCCAATTGGAAGATGTACCCTTAAAGTATCCTGGATTAGATGGAACAGAAATAGCCTTGTCAGAGTCACAAGAGAGAATGGCTGTAGTCATAGATGAAGAGAATCTCTTTCACTTTATGAGTGAAGTATTAGCAGAAGACTTAGAAGGCACTATAGTTGCCACAGTTCTAGAAGAACCTGTATTAAAAATGATTTGGAATGAAAAAGAAATTGTAAGTATAAAAAGAGAGTTCTTAGACACTAATGGAATAAGAAAACAAATTGGAGTAAGCTTAAGGCAACCTGGAGAGAGGAGTTTTTTAGAGATTTTACCAAATAAGCTAAAAGGAAAATCTCTAAAAGAAAATTTTATAAACAATTTAAACTCACTTAACACTTCAAGTCAAAAAGGTTTGGTAGAAAACTTTGATTCAACAGTTGGTGGAGCCACAGTATTAATGCCATATGGTGGGAAGTATCAGGCCAGTCCAGCTGAAGGAATGGTAAGTAAAATTCCAGTTTTAAATGGTGAGACAGGTAC
>LSQX01210400.1_pt1 | contig 14586 bp, 14 predicted proteins | sample 654561 | NCBI WGS metagenome assembly LSQX01 (sample SAMN04489861, study PRJNA283612) | anaerobic digester metagenome | isolation source: 4 biogas reactors fed with cattle manure at either 37C or 55C with and... | place: Denmark: Kongens Lyngby | collected 2014
CGGATTGCGTTTCCTGGATGCGGGTATAAGTGGAGGTGTGTGGGGAGATGAAGAGGGCTATTGCCTGATGGTGGGCGGCCAGAAAGCCGCTTTCAATTTTGCCGAACCTGTATTTCGTGATTTGTCGGCAAAAGGAGGATACTCCTACGTTGGAGCCTCAGGTGCAGGTCACTACTCCAAGATGGTGCATAACGGGATTGAGTATGCCATGCTGCAAGCCTACGGAGAAGGTTTTGAAATACTCAAACACTCGCCGTACGACTACGACCTGCTCGAACTATCCCGACTGTGGAACCAGGGCAGCGTGATCAGATCGTGGCTGCTTGAGCTTGCGGAAATGGCGTTTGAAGATTCACCTGATCTTTCTCACATCAAGGGCTGGGTCGCCGATTCCGGAGAGGGGAGGTGGACTGTGCTGGAATCCATAGAGCAGCGCGTCCCTGCGCCTGTGATCGCTTTATCCTTAATGATGCGCTTCAGATCAAGGCAGGATGAATCTTTCTCAGCAAAGGTCATAGCGGCACTGCGCAACAAATTCGGCGGTCATGAGGTGAAGCACGAATGAGCTTACAGCTTGATACCAATCCACTGCGCGAGGGGCTGACGCGTGAGCGAGTCGTAGACCCGTGTATCTTCGTGGTATTCGGCGGCACCGGCGATCTCGCACATAAAAAGCTTCTACCCGCGCTATATCATTTGAGCCGCGCTGATCTGCTGCCGCGCGGGTTCGCGATTGTTGGTTATGCCAGCGAACATCTCAATGACGATCAATACAAGGAGGGTGTGCGGCAGGCAATATCTTCTGCCGGCTCGTTTCTGCCGACTACAGGAAAAGTCTGGGACGATTTCGCTGCGCATATCTATTATGTCAGCCGCAGTGACGACGATGGTACTGGCCTGCAGCATTTGAAAGCTCGCCTGGCAGAGCTTGACCCCAGGATAGGCGCGGAAGGCAACTATCTGTATTATCTGGCCATTCCTCCCTCCGCTTTTGCTCAAACCGCACAGGATCTGGGGAAAATGGGATTGGCCGCGGATGAATCGGGCAAAGGCTGGCGGCGGTTAGTGATAGAAAAGCCGTTCGGAACCGATCTGCAGTCCGCTCGCGATCTGAATAACATCCTCTTGCGCTCATTCACGGAAGACCAGATTTATCGCATAGACCACTACCTTGGCAAGGAAACCGTACAAAACATACTGGTCTTCAGGTTTGCCAACAAATTTATCGAGCCTTTGCTCAACTCGCGCTATGTCGATTCTGTGCAGATTACAGTTGCCGAATCGATTGGGATAGAATCGAGGGGGGCGTTTTATGATCGCACTGGGGCGCTTCGGGATATTGTCCAAAACCATGTGCTGCAGATCCTGTCTTTGGTGTGTATGGAAGCCCCGGTTTCATTGGATGCGGACGCCGTGAGAGATGAGAAGATGAAAGTCTTTGCGGCTCTTCGCAGAATGGAACCGCAGCAAGTGGATGAGTTTGTTGTCCGTGGCCAATATTCCGGCGGGAGCCTGCTGGGAGAAACCGTCTCAGCATATCGTTCAGAGCAGGATGTAGACCCCCAATCAACCACAGAGACATTCGTCGCCGCAAAGTTTTTTGTGGACAACTGGCGTTGGGCTGGGGTGCCGTTTTATGTGCGCACAGGCAAGCGTCTGGCGAAGCGAGTAAGCGAGATTGGAATACAGCTCAAATCCGTGCCAAGGGTGTTGTTCGGAAAGACACACCGTGAGGAGATCACCCCAAACGTCATTGCGCTCAACATTCAGCCTGACGAAGGGATAAGCACCCTCTTTCAAGCCAAGGTGCCGGGATTGGATTATCGAATTCGACCGGTCAAAATGAACTTTTTATATGAGCAGGCGTTCGGCGAATCCGCCCCCGATGCCTACGAGCGTCTTTTGATGGACGCAATGTTAGGGGATGCCGGGTTGTTCAGCCGGGCGGATGCGCTGGAAGCCACATGGGAGGTGGTGCAGCCGATATTGGACGGCTGGCGGATGAAGCAAACGCCCGTATATCCATATCTGCCGGGCAGTTGGGGGCCGCGGGAATCGGCAGAGCTGATCGGACGCGAAGGGAGGGCATGGCGAAGATTATGAACGATCAACACACCGCTGCGGATGAAAAGCACGAAATCGCCCTGAGCGAACCTGTGAAGAATCTCGGCAAGCTCGATTCGTTTATTTCCGATCTATATTCCAGAGCCATCGAGCAGGGAGGCGCCGTGCCTACATCGAGGGCTGTTCTGCTCAATCTGGTGATCTACGCCGCGAGCACCGAACTGGCCGACGAAGCGTTCAACAATGCCTCTCAAATCCTCTCCAGCGTCGCTTGCCGCACGATTCTCATCGACCGTTCAGCGGCAAAACCCGAAGTCGCGTCTGTCTCGCTGATTTGCGGGATAAGTGAACGTGGGGACAAACGGCTGTGCGGGGAGGTTATCAGAGTATATGCAGTCGGCGGCCCGGTGGCTGGTTTGGTGCTGCCGTTATTGATACCGGATGTGCCGGTTTTTTTGTGGGTATACGGAGAAATACCAGCCGACCGCGAGGATTTCGCCGATCTGCTGCGAGTGGCGGATTATGTGGTGGCGGATTCGCGCACCGATGGCAAGACAGCGGCGAACCTGCGGGCTATTGACCGACTTAGAAAAATAGAGGGCGGCAAAAGAATCGTGCGCGATTTGGGATGGGCGTGTATACAGCCCTGGCGAGAAGCAACTGCACTGCATTTCGATGCGCTGTCTATCAGATACTATCTCCAATGCGTCGATGAGGTTACGATCAAATATTCGGGCTTGGCTGATAAAACCCTGCCGGAAAGTCCAGCTCTGCTTTTCGTGTCCTGGTTGATGGAGATGCTGCGGATGATCCCGTCGGAAGTGTTTCATTCCAAAGACGAGGGTTATCGGATCACTGCCAGGCAAGACAGCCGATCTGTTACGTTGCGCCTGATCCCGGAAGATTCTTCTTTGGCTATCGGCAGGCTGATTATGGTTAAAGTTAGCTGCACGCAAGCAGACCGACCTGGGGTATTTACCACAGAGGCGATTAGCCCAACGCAGCTTGTGTTGACTGAAGATTGCCGAGATATTTGTTTGCCGCAAAAATTGATGGAAATACCCAATCCGAATGATTCTGCGCTGGCTGCGTCCGCTTTAAGCTCATACCGCCGGGATCACGTGTTTGCGCGGTCGCTGGATATGGCGCTTCAGGTCATATCACAGGCTGAGCTTGCCGACGAGCGCTCAGCGAGGGTCAGGTTGTAACTATGGATATTCGACGAGCTAATCTTTTGATATGCGAGGATGAGGCCGCCGCATCACGCGAAGCCGCTGAGAGATTTACTTGTGCCGCCGTGAATGCGGTTGCTGAGCGCGGCAGTTTCAGTGTCGCAGTATCGGGCGGCAGCACGCCGAAAGGTATGCTGGAAAACCTTGCTTCTGACAAAAACTCGCCCATTATACCCTGGTATCGCACGGAACTGTACTTCGCGGATGAGCGCTGCGTCCCACCGGATTCTCCGGACAGCAACTATCGAATGGTGCAGGAGTTGCTTTTAGCCACTGTGCCGATTCCCGAAATGAACGTTCATCGTTTTGAGGGGGAGCTTGATCCGGATGTCGCCGCAGAGCGATATGAAGAAGAGATTCACAGGGTTATGGGGCCGGACCCTCGCTTTGACCTGATCGTGCTGGGGATGGGGGAGGATACCCATACCGCCTCGTTGTTTCCGCATACGCCCGCGCTGCGTGAGACTGGCAGGCACGCTATAGCCAACTACGTTCACACGCTCAATGTGCACAGGCTGACAATGACTTTCCCGCTGATCAATCGGGCGTGCAGCATCATCATTCTGGTGTTTGGCGAAGAAAAATCACAGCCACTGGCCAATGCAATGTGCCGCGATGACGATATCGAACTGCATCCGATTCAAGCTATCAAACCGACACACGGCCGCCTGCTTTGGATTGTAGACCGAGCCGCCGCATCAAAGCTCTAATCGGCATCCGGTTTGCTTTACAACACTCCCCGCCCAGTCTATAATTATCTGCGGGAGGGCAAGTATGAGTGATAATAAATGCCCGCTAAAGATAGCCATCGGTTCGGATCACGCCGGATTTGCTCTGAAACAGGAACTCGCCGGGGCGCTTCGTGAAGATGGATACGATATTACCGATCTGGGGACGCATTCCACCGATTCTGTCGACTACCCGGACATTGCCGTGAATGTCGCTTCGGCGGTGTCAAAAGGCGAATTCGACAAGGCTATACTTATCTGCGGCACCGGAATCGGGATTACTATTGCAGCCAACAAGATCAAGGGCATACGCGCTGCTGCGACTTCGGACGTATACTCTGCTAAAATGGCGAGAATGCATAACGACGCGAACATAATAGGCATGGGCGCGCGGGTGGTGGGGCTTGGCCTGGCCCAGGAGATCGCGAAAGCTTTTTTAGATACGGATTTTGAAGCTGGATCACGCCACGAAAAGCGCGTTAACAAGATCAACGCACTCGATTAGTGCGGGGAGGAATAAGTTGGGAAATAGCCAAAGCACACCGATAAACGAGATCAATCTGCCACTGCAGCAAGTCGACCCGGAGATCGCGGAGGCAATACAACTGGACATACAAAGGCAAAACCAGAAAATATTGCTGATAGCATCTGAGAACTATTCCAGCAGGGCCGTGATGGAGGCAACCGGATCGGTGTTGACGAATAAATATGCGGAAGGCTATCCGTATAAACGCTACTATGGCGGTTGTGAGAATGTCGATGTCGTGGAAACCATCGCCATCGAACGCGCTAAGGAGCTTTTTGGAGCGGAGCACGCCAACGTCCAGCCGCATGCCGGATCTCAAGCCAATATGGCTGCATATTTCGCGTTTCTCAAACCTGGAGATCCTATTCTTGCGATGGAACTGGCCCACGGTGGCCACCTCACCCACGGCAGCCCTGTCAATTTTTCAGGCAAACTGTATGAGACTTGCGCCTACGGAGTAGACGCCGAGACTGAGCTGCTGGACTACGATCATATTCAGAAACTGGCGAATGAGTGCCGCCCAAAGGCGATTATGACAGGGGCTACAGTCTATCCGCGATACATCGACTTCGCCGAGTTTCGCAAAATCGCAGACTCGGTCGGGGCTATGCTGATAGCCGACATCGCTCACATCGCCGGGCTGGTGGCGGCTGGGGAACATCCGTCTCCTGTGCCATACTGTGATGTAGTTACTTTTACGACCCACAAGACCCTGCGGGGGCCGCGCTCCGGCATGATTTTGTGCAAATCCCAGCACGCCAAAGCTATTGATAAAGCAGTGTTCCCTGGCCTGCAAGGCGGCCCGTTAATGCATGTGGTGGCGGCAAAGGCTGTGTGTTTGAAAGAAGCCATGCAGCCGTCATTCAAAGACTATCAGCGACAGATCAAGCTCAACGCGAAGGCTCTTGCCCAGGAACTCGCCAAACGAGGGTTGAGGCTTGTAAGCGGAGGCACGGATAACCACCTCATGCTTGCGGATCTGACTCCGTTGGGGATCACTGGAAAGGCTGCGCAAGAAGCGCTGGACGCCGTGGGAATAGTGGCGAACAAAAACATGATCCCGTTTGACAAAGAAAAACCGATGGTGACCAGTGGCCTGCGAATTGGCACGCCTTGCGTCACCACTCGTGGCATGAGAGAGCCGGAGATGGCGAAAATTGCCGATCTCATCATACGCTGCGTGACGAATCTCGGCGATTCGTCTGAGCAAATCGCTGCCAGGCAAAGCGTTGCCATCGAAGCTCGGGCTCTGGCCGAGTCTTTCCCGGTTTACATACCGTGATCTGGATTTTATGACCATCAACGTGATTACTGCGGTTATCGCGGCGGCGGTAGCCTATATGTTGACACCGATCGTCTGGCGTTTCGCCCAGAGCCGCGGGATCGTCGCCCACCCAGGGGGAAGGCGCGTCCACGCGGTACCGACTCCGCTATTGGGCGGAGTGGCGATCTATGCTGGCTTCATAGTGGCCATTATGGTCGCGGTGGTTGTCAGTAAAAAGGTCAACATTAGCCCGCAGGCCATCGGGATCGTGATCGGCGCCACGGTGATGGCCATAGTCGGTGTGCTGGATGATAAATATGAGCTGCCGGGCTGGACGCAGGCGGGCGCTATTTTGCTGGCTGGCTTTGTGCTGACCATATTTAAGGTTCGCATCTACGGAATCACAAGCCCGATTCAGGTCGAGTTCGGCCTGTGGAGCATCCCGGTCACAATGATTTGGGTGCTGATGGTGACTAAAGCGGTCGATTGCATGGACGGCCTCGACGGACTGGCGGCAGGAATATCCGCGATAGCCGCAGCGACCCTTGCACTGATGGCTGCACATTTTCCAGGGAGGGCGATGTCCGCGGCGATGGCGGCTGCTTTGTTCGGCGCCGCTCTTGGATTTCTCCGATTTAATTATCCTCCCGCCAAAGTTTTTATGGGCACGGTGGGGGCGCAGTTCCTTGGATTCACGCTCGCCGGTGTCTCGATTCTGGGCACGATGAAAATTACTGCACTTTTGGCCGTCGCTGTGCCGATACTTGTATTAGCGGTTCCGTTGTTTGATACAACCTTCGTCGTGCTGCGGCGGGCTGCCGCGGGCAAGAAAATTGGTGAGGCGGATACGAGCCACCTGCATCATCGGCTCGTGAAGAAGGGCCTGACACACAGGCAGGTTATCTGGTGTATATACGCCCTGACAGTGGTGTGCTGCTCGTTTGCGTATTGGCTGTTTTGTCGATTGGGGCCGGTCGGAAGGTAGGATAATGAACTCGGGAGATAGATTCAAGATTTTGGCTGTATGCGGGACGCGGCCGGACACAGTGAAGATGGCCCCTGTGGTCAACGAAATCAAAAAACACCCGGATGAGGCCGACCTAGTTTTGGCGGTCACCGGTCAGCATAGAGAGATGCTGGTGCAGGTTCTTGAGGCATTCGACCTGCACCCGGACTATGATCTCGACATTATGTCCGCAAGGCAAAGCCTGGCGCAAATCAGCACGCGTGCGCTTGAAGGTTTGGACAACGTAATAAAAGAAGTCAAGCCCGATTTCGTTGTGGCCCAGGGCGATACCTCCACGACTTTTATAGCCTCGCTTGCCGCTTTCTACAATCAGGCGCCGTTTGGACACGTTGAAGCGGGGCTGCGAACAGACAACAAATATGATCCGTTTCCCGAAGAAATGAATCGCCGCCTGACAGCTCTCATAGCCGATCTGCACTTCGCGCCCACCGAGCTTGCCAGGCAAAACCTGCTGTCGGAGCGCGCAAACCCGGACGACGTATTTGTCACCGGCAATACTGTCATCGACGCCCTGTTAGGGATTGCAGCCGGGCAGCATACATTTGAGGATGAGCGCATAAGACAGGCGATCGACTCAGGCAGGATGATACTGCTGACGGCGCACCGACGAGAGAACTGGGGGGAGCCGATGGTTGATATATGCCGCGCGGTAAAAGAAATCATTGCGACCCATCCGGATGTAACGCTCGTATTTCCAATGCACAAAAACCCGATCGTGCGCGATATAGTTGTGCCGGAATTGCAGAGCGTCCCGCGTGTTATCCTCACCGAGCCGCCGGATTATGTCCCATTCGTGCATCTCATGAGCGGTTCGCATCTGATCCTCACCGACTCCGGCGGAGTGCAGGAGGAAGCGCCATCACTCGGCAAACCCGTTTTGGTGCTCCGCAAAACAACCGAAAGGCCTGAGGGAGTTAAAGCGGGCAATGCAAAACTAGTGGGAACCAGTTTCGATGCGATAGTGCAATCAGCAAATGAACTGCTGACCGATGATTCAGCGTATGATAAAATGGCCCGAGCGAAAAGTCCATACGGAGATGGGCAAGCCGCACAAAGGATTTGGCAGATAATTAAATCTCGCTATATTGATAATGGATAGCAACGCCTCCAACAATATCGAAGCAACCTGGGAGATAATCAGGCGTCTGGCGAAGTGGACGCTCATCTTCGCGGCAGTGGTCCTGCTTGGCTATGCGGTCTACAGGCTGCGCGAAGTCGTGATTTCGCTGCTGGCCGCCGTATTGATGGCGTATATACTCCTGCCGGGGGTCGAATGGTTGTGCCGAAAACGCAGCGGACGATTTAGCCCGAAGGGGCAGCGCCTGCTCGCCACGATTCTTGTCTTTGTGGTTGCGCTGTCTATGCTGGCGGCCGCGATCAGCCTGTTTATATCACCATTCACAACGGAACTAAACGAGTTTGTGCGCAGCTTTGGCGAATACCAAAAGACATTTGTGAGCTTCCTTCAAAAGGTGTGGGATGCGATGCCCGAAGAAGGACGCAATATCGTCAAAACAATCGATTATAGCAAAGCCTCTGCGTGGTTGAAAGACTATGTTGAGGGGATTTTGCAGATAGCGACCTCTTCCGCCAGGGTCATCCTCGAACTGGTCCTGATCCCTGTGTTGGCGTTCTATTTTGTATATGACTATCGGGCCATAACAGCGGAGCTTTACGCTTTGATTCCAAAAACCAGGCGCAGGGAGGCTGTGCGCATAGGGCGGATGGCTGGGGAGATGATGCAAAGCTACATCTTTGGCCAGTTGATTTTGTGTGTGATTGCGGGTGCTTTGACGGGGATATTTCTCAGTGTGCTTGGGATAAAGTACGTCGTGGTGCTGGCATTGTTCGCCGGAATAACCCGCGCCATACCGATCGTTGGCCCCATTGTGAGCGGGATTCCAATTGTGCTTGTTGGCGCGTTAAGCTCCCCTGGCCGAATAGAGGTCCCGTTGTATCTTGCGTTGTTTGTCTCCGCGATGCATTTCGGTGAGAGCAAATTTATTATGCCGCAGTTGATCGGCCGCAGACTGCGCCTGCACCCGGCCGTTGTAATTGTAGTATTGTTGATCGGAGCGGAGTTCTTTGGGCTGGCCGGGATGTTTCTGGCAGCGCCGGTGGCCGCCATAATACGCCAGTTGGTGAAGCAATATTATATCGACCCGAGGGACTCTCAATCTTCCCAATCGCACGGGGTTGCAGAAATAATCGCCTCGAACTAATATCCGCATATAATTACCACGTTCACAGCGAATGTGAGAGGCTTGACACAAGTGAGGTAATACGGTTTGCAGTTTATCCAAGCCACGATTTTGGGTCTTATTCAGGGCTTCACGGAGTTCATCCCGGTCAGCAGTTCCGCTCATTTGCTCTTGTTGCAAAGGCTGTTCGGGTGGGATGTTACATCGGTCACGTTCGATGTTGCATTGCACATGGGCACGCTAGTCGCCTTGCTGGGCTTTTTCTGGAAGGATTGGTTGGCGATTTTCACGTCTTTCGGCAGGCGAGTCTTTCGAGGTGTTCCATATTCGACTACAGACGAAGCTGCCGGCAGCGGCAGGCTGCTGATCCCGATCATAGTAGCTACGATCCCGGCCGCAATCGTCGGAGTAAAATTTGATTCGCAAATAGAGTCGATGCGAGACAGACCCTGGATGATTCCCGCAATAGCTGGTGCGTTGGCCGTCGTTGCTGTGATAATGGTTGCTGCGGAGAAAATAAGCGCACAGAAGCGCGGCGTCGACAAGATGAGCTATGTGGACTATATTGTCATCGGAATCGCGCAGGCCGTAGCTCTGTTTCCGGGGGTTTCACGATCAGGGATTACAATTATTGCCGGGCTGGGATGCGGCCTTAACAGGGCGGCTGCGGCGAGGTTCAGCTTCTTATTATCCACTCCGGTTATACTCGGAGCAGGGGCCAAGCAGGCGTTGGATCTGGTGAAAACAGGGTTTGAGCCAGGCCAGGCGCTCATCATAATAACGGGGTTCATCGCGGCGGCGATCTCTGGTTATGTGGCGATTCGTTTCTTGATGAATTATCTGCAGCGTCGCAGCCTCAACGCATTTGCGTGGTATCGAATTGCGCTTGCGGCTGTGATATTAGCCACACTGTTCCGCTGGTAAGCTCTAAATAAATATCCGATAGGCCTGCTGGCCGATCAGCGGGCCTATTATCGCCCAAATCGAACCTATAAAGAAGTCCCCCAACACCAGGCCCAAAAAGAACGGCACGAACGTGTTATGCAGCTTCATGCCGCCATATCTAACGATTATCAGTTTCACGAGCCACGCCACAAAGAAAGTGAACCAAAAATAGTCCATAGCAAAGCTGATCGCAAGCGCATATCCGGCAGGGTGGAACGGCCACGCCACAAACGCTCCTCTGATCAGATTCAAACCAATAACTATAACAGCGCCCAACGCCACATGAATCATCCAGATCAAATCCGTCGCAGGCTTGTTTCTTATTAGCCCGGTGAGCTTGTCGAAAGACTCTGTCCCCAGCCACCACTTGAAACCAAGGGATTTACCTGTTGCGCCGTCAGCATAGGTGATGTGCAGGTTCGCCCAATATGACGTTATCAACCCCACCCCCGCCGACAACATCAAGACAAATATCAGAGGTCGGATTTTTATTGCAGTCCCTTCTGACATCTTCATCGCTTCCAATTGGCTCGGCATCGGATGGCTTCTATAGCAGCGATTGAACCAATACATCGATTGTAATATCGTCATGTTGGCTATCCCGATGACATTAAAGCCGAGCAAACCCACCATAATCTGCTGCGGATTTACGAAGTAGATTTCGTGTGGAGTGCCAAGCTCCGCACGAACACGAGTTATGCCAATGGCTATCAAGAAATACAATACGAAAAACAAGGCTGCATAATGCAGTTGCAATCCCATTTGCCGCCCCAGCAGCAGCAGCGCCAGAAAACCCAGCGCCAGAGTATAAATCGCTTTGCGATACAGCCCGCCTTCCGCCTGCTCCTCCGGTGTTCCCCCTCCGGAAAACGCTTGCCTCCATACGGATTTAAGGTGTGGCAGCGCGGCCATCACAATGATGATGCTCAAGGCAAGCCACGCGCCTGACGACTGCGCGTCCCAATACGGGAACCCCGACGTCCCTGCGCCGTCCCATCCCATCGCCGCTCCGACAACCTGCCAGGCTTTACGCGCTACATAGAAAAACCAGCACGAAAACGACAGGTCAAGGGGGATAAAATACGCCAGCCCGATCATAAACGGATACATCGAAATGTTGAAGTCTCTCAAGCGGTTAACGGCGTTCCAGGGCCGCTCCGTGAAAAACTGGCCGATGTTATACTGTTTCACCCCTGTCAGTTCCGGCATCGACGGATACAGCGCGTGCAGGCCGTTTATCAGTCCAATGGCGCAGGCCAAAGCAAACCCCGCCCACATCAGTTTGCTGGAGTAAAACTTCCGCCCGGCGTCCTCAGATGTCATGGCGATCGGCAGCTGAACCAGCGGAAACACCAGCTTTTCGTTCTCGGTCCACTGCTTGCGGATCAAAATATTGATACACAACATCATCGCGATCAACACCAGAATCAGCAGGCCCCACAGCGCCAGTGGCACAACCCAGAATCGCAATATCATCCACATGAACGGATGATCCACTCCTCCGGCGTAAAACCCCTTCAGCGCCGTCATGTCGTTGACAAACCAACCGTTGGGCAGATAGTGCCAGAACAATTTTTCATATTGGTTTGAATCATTAGCCATGAAGTGCGGGTGGCCGATTGTGCCGAACAGGTTTTGTATCAGATCGTGCGACGCCAAAGCTGCGCCTATAACAATCATAATATAGATAACAAGCAGTTCGCCGCAGCTCAGCGCAAGAGAAGGATTGGCTCGCTTGATTAGCAAATTGCTCAAGCAAAGCATAAAGAGCATAAAAATAGGGGTGATGAACAGCGGCAGACAAGTTCCGTCCAGAGCAAACCATCTAACCTCAATGATCGTGATCCATAGGTTGTTGATGAATATCAGGAGCAGTCCGAGAAGTACAGCGCGAAGGGTTACGCCAGTATCCTTATTCTTGCCCGGTGTTTTCAAGGGATCAGAACCTCGTATTCGCAGCTATACAAGCAGTTAACTCATAAAGGTATCACTATTTTAACAGGATACCCGTTTGCAGACAATATAATTAAAGCATTCAATCTGCGGTGTTTGCCGACAGACGGCCAAAAGCATTGCGCCCAACAGCCCGATCTTTTAGCAGGAAACCCTGCCTCGACAGTCTAACTCTACATGCGAAACCAACTATGATGAGGACACAAATGAAAGACCCTTTGGATATATCTCACGACATATCGTGTGCTTTGAATCGCGGCCAGGCTGTGGTTGCGCTGGAATCGTGCGTAATTGCACATGGGCTTCCGACCCCGATCAACGTTCAAACAGCGATGGATATGGAGCAGCAGATAAGAGAAGCCGGAGCAATTCCCGCCACCATAGGCGTGATCGGCGGCAAGATTCGGGTGGGGCTGACCCCAGACGAGATTCACACCTTGGGGCAGGGGACATCCGCTAAATTGGCCGCCCGGGATCTGCCTGACGCATGTGCGCGTGAGATCGACGGCGGAACTACGGTCTCGGCCACCGCTCGCATCGCCGCCGTAGCGGGGATCGGGGTTATGGCAACAGGAGGCATCGGCGGGGTGCATCGGGCTTCGCCGACCCGCGATGTGTCTGCCGATCTGTGGGAAGCAACCCGCACCCCCGTTGCTATAGTCTGCTCCGGCCCCAAAGCCGTGCTCGATGTGCCCGCGACAGCCCAGTGGCTGGAGTCGCACAGTGTGCCGGTCTATGGGTTTCAGACCAACGAAATGCCGGCGTTTTATTCGGCCACATCAGGGATAAATGTCCCAAGCTGCGACACTATCGAAGAGCTTGCCGATATCATTCGGGTAGGATTTGGGGCAATGGGAATGCGTTCTGCCGTGCTCGTTGCGGTGCCGGTTCCAGGTTCTGATGCGTTGGATATCTCCAAGGAAATAGAGGAAGCAGCCAGGCAGGCTGATGCCGAGCGAATCGCAGGCAAACAGCTTACACCATGGCTGCTGAACAAAATTGCGGAGCTTACAAACGGCAGATCAATATCCAGCAACGTCGCGCTCCTCAAGAATAACGCCCGCATCGCGGCTGAACTAGCAAATGCTTTGCTTAACGATGATCGCCGACGATTAGGGTTTTATACTTAAGTCAGGATCAATCCGAAAAATCGAGCGACTCAGTCGCTTCGACGACCGCGTCTTCGTCCATCTCAAGGGCGAGTTCCTCGATTGCTTCGTGGATATCCCCCTCGGTCAATCTTGCGTCGGCTTCCGGGGACCATTCTATGGTTACAATAAATTTCTGTCGAAGTTCGCTGTCTGCGCTCATAGGTATATCTCCATCTAGTATCGGATATGTCTATATATCCTACTGTGTGGGCCTGACACCCACCTTCTGGTTTTTGTGAAGTTTTATCTGTTATTGAGTCCGACGGTCGGATTCGGCCTTGAGCGCTTCGTTAAACAGTTTCTTGTCGTTGTCCGTCAAAGCTCTCAATTTGGCGGACTTGATTAAATCCCCAGTCTGGATATTCATCGCGACATCCATGCCTTTGATTACGCGGCCGAAGTTGGTATATTCCATATCCAAATGAAACGCAGGCTCCAAAGTGATATAAAAGATGCTGGTATTGCTGTTGGGGTCATCGGTGCGCGCCATTCCGACGGTCCCTTTTGCGTGAGTCAAACCATCAACGATCTCGATTCCCATTGGCGGCGTTTCTTTTTTCGCGGGTTCCGTCTGAATTACCCAGTCTTCAACCCTCGGGAATCTCACCCCGTCATAGAAACCGCCCGCAACCAGCTCAGATATTCGCGCCGTAGTCTTCGGGCAGTCCTTTTCATATAGCACAAATTCGATTGCGCCGCGATTTGTATTCAGCACAACGACTCGACCGGGCTGTTTGGTGGCGTTTATCTGTGGTTTTGGTTTTTTTTCTTGAGCGCCGGTCACCCTCTTCATTTTATCGGTCATCAAATCGACCCTTTGAGGTTTACCTGCGCGCTGGGTCTCTGCCATCCACTGCATCGCGACAACAAGTCCCACCACCAATACTATCAAAGCTGCCCATAATTTTAATTTCATCTGCATTCCTCTTATTCAGTTTGTGTTGCCGTTTGGTCTACGGGTTTCGGCCAATCGATGTTCCAATTGTGCTATACAGAATACATCAATACATCTGATGCCGCAAATCCTGGTATAAATCTCAGGCAGAGAGAGCTGTTTTACGCGGAAGATAACCACTGAACACCACTATTGCAGGAGGCGACCAATATGCGTTGGATTGTGGTTATTTGTATTGCTATACTCTGCACCGCGGCAGTTGCATCTTATGCACAGGAGACGAAGCCCGAAAAGGCGTATACGTCGCTGGTCATAGATGCGAAAAGGCTGGACCTAGAAAGAAGCATCAGCCCGAAGATATGCAAAGAAGATGAAAGCGTGGTATGGGGTGACAGCGAGGTTACTACTGACTATGCAATCGAGCACGGTGTGGTGGCTTATGTGCATTCACTCGATGACGCCGAAAAGAGCAGCCGCTGCGGAGCGAATCCGCTTATAATCAAGGCGATAAAATGTGCGGACGGAACAATTAAATCCAACCCCATTGTCAGCGACTCGGACGCCGAACTGCTGCTATCCGAAAACAAAAAAGGGAAATAT